>JADMIO010932616.1_pt1 | contig 52624 bp, 55 predicted proteins | sample 8958161 | NCBI WGS metagenome assembly JADMIO01 (sample SAMN16585339, study PRJNA669376) | soil metagenome | isolation source: Crop rotation soil | place: USA: Cullars Rotation, Alabama | collected 2011 | reverse complement strand
GCCGCGACTTCAAGTCACGTGAATTCCAAGCTTCGGATCCCACTGTGCTGGAAAGGGAGCGTCCGGACCGCGCGGCGGCCGGAAGGACCACCCACGCGCCGCTTCCATGGCAGGCTCGTCAAACGGCGGCGCCGATCGGATCGCGGTGACGCCGACAACATGCCCGCTCGCGCCCACGAGCGTCTCGATCAACACGGTGCCCGCGGAGCGCGCGTTGGGGGGATAGGCCGGCCTCGACGTGGTCAGCGGCATCGGCAGCGCATCGGCCGGCGGCGGCAGGTCCTTCGCCGGCTCGCCGACTGTCGGCGTGTTGAGACTCGGCGCGCCGAACATCGCTCCCACGAGCACGCGCGAGGCGACCGGCTTGCGCATCGCGTCTTCCGCCGGCGCAAACCGCCAGCCGCGCACCGCCATGGCCACCGCGTCTGTGAACGGCGGCGTCGTGCGCAGCACGTCGATGGGGCCGACGGCGCCGTTTGTCGACACCGTGACGGAGAGAAGAACCTCCCCGCCGGCAACGGCCTGGAGCGGCAGCGCGGGCACCCCGCCGTTCAGCAGCCGCGCCGCGATCGGCTCGCTTTGCGCGACCACGTCCGGCGATTCACCCAGGAGGATTGCGGCGACGGCGGTCATGGCAAAAAGTAGTGCTCGGCGCATCGCTCTGGTCGATCATATAACGCAATGTCCGCACCCCACGCTCGCCCTCGCAGTTACCGTTTTGTCGCCTTGCTCATCGTCGTCGCGCTCGCGAGTGTCAGGGGCCAGAGCGGGGTCAGACCACCGTCTGACCCCGGTCTGACCCCTGGCGATCTCGACGAAGCGACGGTCGCGCAATTACAGGAACGTATGTCGTTGGGCCGCGAGACGTCGCGCTCGATCGTCGAGAAATATCTCGCGCGCATCGAGGCCCTCGATCGCCGCGGACCCGAGCTGCGCAGCGTCATCGAGATCAATCCCGACGCGCGCTCGATTGCCGACGCGATGGACGCCGAACGCCGATCCGGCCACATGCGCAGTCCTCTGCACGGCATCCCGGTCCTGATCAAGGACAACATCGCGACCGCCGACCGCATGATGACGACCGCGGGATCGCTGGCTCTGGCCGGGGGGTCAGACCGGGGTCAGACGGGGGTCAAACCGGGGTCAGACCATGGTCTGACCCCAAACGCGGTCCCGAGGGACGCCTTCGTCGTCGAGCGGCTGCGAGCCGCCGGCGCGGTGATTCTGGGCAAGACGAACTTGAGCGAATGGGCGAACTTCCGGTCCACGCATTCCTCGAGCGGCTGGAGCGGACGCGGCGGCCAGACGAAGAATCCCTACGCGCTCGATCGCAATCCGTCCGGCTCGAGCTCCGGATCGGGCGCGGCGATCGCCGCCAACCTCGCCGCCGTCGCCGTCGGCACCGAGACGGATGGATCGATCGTGTCGCCGTCGAACGTCAACGGCATCGTCGGCATCAAACCCACGCTCGGCCTGATCAGCCGGTCGGGCATCGTGCCGATCGCGCACAGCCAGGACACGGCCGGGCCGATGGCGCGCACGGTCGAAGATGCGGCCGCGCTGCTCGGCGCGCTCGCGGGCACCGATGCGCGCGACAAGGCCACGGCCAACGCCGATGCGCGAGGCCGCAAGGACTACTCACGATCGCTCGTGCGCGACGGCCTTCGCGGCGCGCGCATCGGCGTCGTCCGCAATCGCCTGTTCGGATACAGCGCCGCCACCGACGCGCTCGCCGAACGGGCCATCGCCGACTTGAAGCGCGAGGGCGCGATCCTCGTCGATCCGGCCAACATCCCGACGATCGGAAAGCTCGACGAGACCGAGTTGGACGTGTTCCAATACGAGTTCAAGGCCGACCTGAACGCCTACCTTGGCACGCTCGGGCGCGGCGGCGTTCGCTCGCTGGCCGACGTCATCGCGTTCAACGACGCCCACAAGAACGAGGAGCTCCGCTATTTCGGTCAGGAGCTCATGGTGATGTCCCAGATGAAGGGCCCGCTCACCGACGCCAAGTACCGCACGGAGCTCGCCGCCAATCGGCGGTTGGCGGGCCTCGAAGGCATCGACGCGGTGATGAAGGCGCACCGGCTCGACGCGCTGATCGCGCCGACCGGCGGGCCCGCGTGGCTCATCGATCTGGTGAACGGCGACGGAGGCACTGCCTCGGCGCCCGGCCCCTCGACGGTCACATCCGTCGCCGGGTATCCGCACATCACGGTGCCGATGGGTTTCGTTCGGGGGCTGCCGGTGGGGCTGTCGTTCTTCGGCCGCCCATGGAGCGAGCCGACGCTGATCAAGCTCGCATATTCGTACGAGCAGGCGACGAAGCATCGACGTCCGCCGACGTTCGCGGCGACGGCGGCGCCGTAACCGTCGGACGGTCCACCTGAAGGCGGATACTACGTGCCGAGGGGACTCTGCCAGATTGCCCGGCCCACGAAAAACGGACCGAGCCTTTCCAGATACAACGACGTCTGCTGCGTCTTGCGCATCGCCTGGACGATGTGCGAGAGCGGATACAAGTCCTTGCCGATCAGCCCGACGATGAAGTCGTTGTCGTCCTTGTCCAGCCCATGGCAGTCGAGCCGGACGTCGTGCGCGAGATCGCCGGCGCCGTACGACATGCCGATGGCGCCGTGCTCGGCGAGGATCACGCGCTGCTCGTCAACGGGCAACTGCGCGAACCGGCCGCTGCGGCGAAGGGGGTACCAGACGGCCCACGTCCATGCGGCATTGAGCACCGTGCGGCGCGGGCGATGGAGCAACACGTCCTGCAGATCCGGCTCGTAGCCGAGCGAGTACGTCCGGCCGAGCATCGTGTATTCCGGCTTCTGCGCGAGCGAGGCGAACGGATCGCGGTTCAACACGGGACGCACGCGATCGAGAAAAAACGCGGGATCCTCGGCGAACGTCAAGACGCCGACGCCATGCGGATCGTTGACGTCCTCGTACACGACGCCGGGCACATTTGCCTCGGCCATCGCCGCGCCGAGCGCGCGGGCGTCGCGACAACCGCCGTACGCGAGAAACTGCATGAACAGCCGCTGATTGAGCTTCTGCGGCTGACCGTCCTTCATGCCGCCCTTCTCGGCGATGTCGGGGGGCTCCGGGCCGCGGCGTGTATGCGCCGCGGCGGGTGCCGGCTGCGCGTGAGTCGTCTCTGCCATGGCGGCAAGTATAATCCGCGCACGATGACGGACTATCGCGTCCGTGCCGCGACGCTCGACGACGTGGACGCGCTCGTCCGCCACCGCATCGGCATGTTCACCGACATGGGAACCGTGTTCGACGCGCCGCTCATCGGCGCCATGTTTCGCGACTGGCTCCAGGAGATGATGCCCGCCGGCGAATACGTCGCGTGGGTCTGCGAGGAGGCGTCTGGAGCGGTCGTGGCGGGCTGCGGCATCACGCTGCTCAAATGGCCCCCCGGGCCCTCGCCGCTCCGGGCCGAGCGCATCGCGTTCGTCTACAACGTGTATACCGAGCCGCCCCACCGGCATCGCGGCCTCGCCCGCCGTCTGATGGAGACCCTCCACGCCTGGTGCGCCGGCCACGGCGTCGCCGCGGTGGCCCTCAACGCGGCCCCGGACGCGCAACATCTTTATCGCTCGCTGGGCTACGTCGACGCGCCCAGCCCCATGATGTGGAAAATCGTCGTTGGCTAAACCGGGCCGTTTCCGATAGGATCTTGGGCCCGGAGGCGAAGACGCACAACGATGCCATTCATCATTACTGATCCTTGTATTGAAACGAAGGACACGGCCTGCGTGGACGTGTGCCCTGTCGACTGCATTCACCCGCGCAAGGACGAGGCCGAATTCGCGCAGGCCACGATGCTCTATATCCATCCGGAAGAGTGCATCGACTGCGGCGCATGCGTGCCGGCCTGCCCGGTTGCCGCGATTTACGAGAGCATCGACGCGACGCCGTCGCACCAGAAAGATCTCATCGAAGCCAACGCGGTGTACCGCAACGGCGACCCCGACACCATGGCGCAGGCCGAAGCCATCGTCAAGAAACACGTCGCCGACCACGCCGACATCATGGCGGTGCCGGCGGCCGAGCGGCAGGCGGCACACGCGCGCTTCTGAAAATCGCCACCTGGAACGTCAACGGCATCAGGGCGCGTTACGCGCAGCTCGAAGAATGGATTGCGCGCGACCGCCCCGACGTCGTCTGCCTGCAGGAAATCAAAGCCAGCGCTGACCAGGTGCCAGAAGCCCTCTTCTCGATGGAGGGCTACTGGTGCTATTGGCACGGGGAGAAGGGCTACTCGGGCGTCGCCCTCCACGTCAGGACGGACTTCGCGGCCACGCGGCCTACATGTTTCCACCCTGAGTTCAACTTCGAGAACCGGATCGCGGTCGCCGACGTCGGCGACGTGACGGTCGCCTCCGTGTACGTGCCGAACGGCGGGAAGGACTATCCGGCGAAGCTGCGGTTCCTCGAGGCGCTCGACGGCTACGCCGCGTCCTTCGAAGGCAGCGGCCGCCATCTCGTGCTGTGCGGAGACCTCAACGTCGCGCGCACCGATCTCGACGTGCACGTGAAGGAACGGAAGGCGAAGGCGATCGGCCAGCAGCCGGACGAGCGCCTCCTGATGGAGCGCATCCTCGGCCGCGGGCTCGTCGACGTCGGCCGCGCGCTCAACCCCGACCGGGACGACATCTTCACGTGGTGGCCGCCCTGGCGGAACATGCGGCAGCGCAACATCGGCTGGCGCATCGACTACATCTTCGCCAGCGCCGCGCTCGCCGCCCGCGCGACGGCCTGCCCCGTCCTCGCGGATGTCGGAACGAGCGATCACGCGCCCGTCATGGCGACGTTTCGTTAACGGCCACCTTGTCGTTGAGCTCATGTCCAGTCCCGTACTCGAACGATTCCTCCGCTACGTCCGCTACGACACACGATCCGACGAACGCTCGACGACGACGCCGAGCACGCCTGGGCAGCTGGTGTTCCAGCGCGATCTCGCGGCCGAGCTGCGCACGATCGGCCTCGAGGACGTGAGCCTCGACGAGCACGGCTATGTGATGGCGACCGTGGCGGCGACGACGAAGAAGGCGACCGTTCCCGCAATTGGCTTCATCGCGCACGTGGACACGTCGCCGGAGATGAGCGGCGCGAACGTCAAGCCCATCGTCCACGAACGCTACGACGGCCGCGACCTCGTGCTGCCCGACGATCCAGGCGCCGTGCTCCGTCTCGCGGACATCCCCGCGCTCGCCGACCAGGTGGGACATGACATCGTCACGGCGTCGGGAACCACCCTGCTCGGCGCGGACGACAAAGCCGGCGTCGCGGAGATCGTGACCGCCGCCGAGCACCTCGCCGCCCACCCCGAGATCCCGCATGGCCGGATTCGCATCGCGTTCACGCCGGACGAAGAGATCGGCCGCGGCGCGAACCACTTCGACGTCGCGCGGTTCGGGTGCGCGTGCGCCTACACCCTCGACGGCGGCGGCCGCGGCGAGGTGGAAGGCGAGAGCTTCTCCGCCGACGCGATGACGCTGACGTTTCATGGCTTCAACACGCATCCCGGCTACGCCAAGGGGCGGATGATCAACGCGATCAAGATGGCGGCGGACTTCGTGCATCGGCTGCCGCCCGCGCTGTCGCCCGAGGCGACCGAGGGGTACGAGGGGTTTGTTCATCCTTACGTGCAGCAGTCTGGCGTCGATCGGACGTCCGTCAGGCTGATCGTTCGCGACTTCCGCACCGCCGGACTGGCGGAGAAGGCCGCGCTCGTCGAGCGGCTGGCTCGCGAAACGGAGGCGCGCTACCCGGGCTCGCGCGTGGAGATCGTCGTCGAGGAGCAATACCGGAACATGCGCGACGTGCTCGACGCGCACCCCGAGGTCATCGCGTGCGCGCAGGAAGCCGTCAGGCGCTGCGGGCTTGCGGTCGTGAGCCGCCCGATTCGGGGCGGCACGGACGGCTCCCGCCTGTCGTTCATGGGACTGCCGACGCCCAATCTCTTCGCGGGCGAGCACAACTTCCACTCGCGGCTCGAGTGGGTGTCGCGCCAGGATATGGAGAAGGCGGTTGACGTCGTCGTCGCGCTCACGCGCGTCTGGGAAGAGCGCGCGATGTAAAATGGCGAACCACGCACGCCCGGCGGCACCGACGACTGGAGGAAGCGACATGCGCGCCCTGAAGACATCCTGCGGAGCTCTGATCCTGCTCGCGCTCGCGGCATCGACTGCGCTGGCGTTCGGCCTCTCGGACAAGCTGAAGGACCGGATTGCAAACGCGGCTGACGTACTGACCGAGCTTCACGCGACGCCCGACAAGGACATTCCGAAGGAACTGTGGGATCGCGCGGCGTGCGTCATCGTGATTCCGTCCGTCAAGAAAGGCGCGCTCGTGTTCGGCGCCGAGTACGGCAAAGGGTTGATGAGCTGCCAGCGCGGCGGCTCGTGGAGCGCCCCGGTCTTCATGGAGCTGCAGAAAGGCAGCTGGGGACTCCAGATTGGCGGACAGTCCATCGACCTCGTGCTGCTCGTCAACAACGAACGCGGCATGAAGAAGCTGCTCGGCAACAAGGTCACGCTCGGCGCCGAAGCGTCGGTCGCGGCGGGGCCTGTCGGACGCGACGCGCGCGCCGCCACCGACGCCCAGATGAAAGCGGAAATCCTCTCGTATTCGCGGACGCAGGGGCTGTTTGCCGGCATCAACCTGTCGGGAGGCGTGCTCAAGCCGGATCCGGACGACAACGAGGACCTGTACGGCAGGAAAGTCGCTGCTGCCGACGTCGTGGCGACCGATAAAGTAAGTGCGCCCGCCGCCACGGCGGCCTTCATGAAGGCGCTGCAGCGAAATTAGACTCTAGGGTATTCTGTTCTCAAGGCCAGTCAGCGATGACCGATTCGGAAGCCGCGCACAGCAACGTTCCCGGCGTCGAGCCCGGCCAGAGTGCCGAGACGGTCGAGCCCGTCCAGCTCGAGCTGATCCACACGGAGCCGGCCCCTGTCGACTCGGCTCCGGACGCGCCGGTGGACAGCGAAGGCCTCTGGGTTCGAGTCGGCCGCGAGGCGGTCGCCGGCATCAAGACGCTCGTGTCGGCTGCGGTGTACGCGACGCTGATCGTCACGTTCGGCTTCCAGGTGGCGCGCGTGGACGGCTTGAGCATGGCGCCCACGCTCGAGGATCACGACCGGCTCATCGTCAACAAGCTGGTGTACGAAATCGGGGATCCGCGGCCGGGCGACATCGTGATGCTCTACTACCCGCTCAATCCCGAGAAGATGTTCGTCAAGCGGGTGATCGCCAAGGAAGGCGACACCGTGCGCATCGTGGACGGCCACGTGGACGTCAACGGCATCCCCCTGCAGGACGACTACGTCCCGCAGGAGTTCCGCAGCCACGACGACTGGGGCCCGCAGGTCGTGCAGCAGGGCTACTACTTCGTCATGGGCGATCACCGCAACAACAGCTCCGACAGCCGCCACTGGGGCCCCGTGCCGAAGAAGTACATCGTCGGCAAGGTCAAAGTGCGGTGGTGGCCCCTTCAGGACGCCAAGATCTTCTAGCGTGAGCGCGTCGGATGCCTGTGTCGTCGTCATCGGGCCCGCTGGAACTCTGCCTGCGCTCGAACGGAAGGCGGCGGCGATCGGCGAAGTCATCGCCTTCGGCGAGGCCGACGCGCGCAAGGCGCTCGACGCGGTGAACGCGCGCCGGCCGGCGGTCTTCGCGCTCGAGCGCCTGTTCGCCGCGACACCGCGCGGCGCCGCGCTCATCAACCGTGTCAAGGCCGATCCCGCGCTCATCGAAACGGAAATCCGCGTCATCGCGCACGACAGCGACTACCAGCGCGTGTCGCCGCGCAAAGCGTCGCCGCCGCCGCAGCCGCTCGACCAGCGCGGCACCCGCCGCGCGCCCCGATTCAAGATCGGCCCGAAGGCGCTCGCATCGGTCGAGACCGTCAAGGCCACGCTCATCGACTTGTCCACCATCGGCGCGCAGCTCGTGACGACGGCCGCGCTGAAGCCGAGTCAGCGCGTCAAGATGACGCTCGACGACAAGGCCGGCAGCGTGCGGTTCGAGGCGGTCGTGATGTGGGCGTCGTTCGAAGTCGGCCCGAACGGCGTGCCGCGCTATCGCGGCGGGCTGGAGTTCGCGGAGCCTGACGTTGCCGCGGTCGACGGGTACATCGGGAGACACAAGGAATAGGTCCAGCGGTCGTGCAGGTCTTCAGGCCTGCCACGCACGGCTGAGGCCTTGCACTACGTACGCACGAGGCTTGGCATCCGGCAATCCTGCAAGACGTCGTCCCGCAGGATCGTGTCGTCCCGTTCCGAGCCGGTCGAGACAATCGCCATCCGCACGCCTGAGACTTCCTCGAGCCTCGCGATGTAGCGACGGGCCGCCTCAGGCAGGTCGGCGAACCGGCGCGCACCGCGCGTGGGCGCCGACCATCCGGGCATCGACTCGTACACCGGCTTGCATCGGGCGAGCTGCGAGATGTCGGACGGAAACTCCGTGAGGGTTCTGCCGCCGCACGTGTACGCCGTGCAGATGTCCACCTGCGGAAGGCCGTCGAGGACGTCGAGCTTGGTGAGCGCGAGTGCGTCGATGCCGTTGATGCGGACGCCGTAACGGACGACGACCGCGTCGTACCAGCCGCAACGCCGCGGGCGGCCGGTCACGGAGCCATATTCGTTGCCGCCGTCACGCAGCCGGTTGCCCATCTCCCCGTCGAGCTCCGTCGGCAGCGGACCCGCGCCCACCCGGGTCGTGTAGGCCTTCGCGACGCCGAGGACGCCGTCGATGGCCTGAGGGGGAACCCCGAGTCCCGTGCAGACGCCGCCGATGCTGGCGTTGGAGGACGTCACGAATGGATAGGTGCCGTGGTCGATGTCGAGCATCGTCCCCTGCGCGCCCTCGTACAGGATCGGCTTGCCGTCCCGGCGCGCCTGACTGAGCATCAGCGACACGTCGCGCACCCAGGGCCGCACCTGTTCGGCGCAGGCTGCGAGCTCGTCGAGCACGACACGGGCGTCCATCGGGTTGTCCTGCACCAGCCGGTTCCGCGCGTTGACGTTGTCGCGCACTTCCTGCTCGAGGGCGGCGCGGTCGGCGAGGTCGCCGACGCGGATGCCGCGCCGCGCGATCTTGTCTTCGTACGCCGGTCCGATGCCGCGCGACGTCGTCCCGATTTTCCGCTCGCCCCGGCGCGCTTCCGACAGCAGATCGAGGTCGCGGTGATATGGCAGGATGACGTGGGCCTTGTCGCTGACGACGATGCGCCGGCCGACGTCGATGCCGGCCTTCGTGAGCTCGTCCACTTCGGCGAAGAGCGCCTGCAGATCGACGACGACGCCGTTGCCGATGACGCAGGTGACGCCCGGATGGAGAATGCCGGAGGGTATCAACCGCAGTATGAACTTGATGCCGTTCACGTATACCGTGTGGCCGGCGTTGTGACCGCCCTGCGAGCGCGCGACGATCGAAAAATGCGGCGTGAGCAGGTCGACGATTTTCCCTTTGCCTTCGTCGCCCCACTGCGCGCCGAGAATTGCGAGGTTCATAAGCGAAATAGATTCTACTTCGTCTGTAATTTGTTTTGAGACCGCGCGTGACGCGTGAGTCAAGCAAAAACTTTTTCCAAAATTTTCTATTTTGGAATTGACAACGCCCGCGCCGCTTCATAACTTCTACTCTTTCGATGGTGACGCCTCGTCTCAATCTGACGCGTCGCGTGATGGCGGCACTCGACGCCTCACCGTCGCGGATTCCGGTGCTCGTCGGCGGCTGCGGCAGCGGACGGAGCACGATCCTGCATCAGTTGCGCGAGCGTCTCGGCCGGACGGGGGCGCTCTACCTCGACGTCGAGCGCACCGCGACGACGCCTGAGCGTTTTCTCCGGGCCGTGGTCGCGAGCTCGCCGTTTCCGGTCAGCGAGCCGCCGCCGGCGGGCGCGCGCGCCGCCTTCGACGCCACGCTGGCGTTCCTCAGCCGCGCGAAGAACGGCAGCGGCGAGCCGGTCACGATGCTGCTCGACGAGTTCCTCGAGCTGCGCACCTTCGAGAGCTTCCCCGGACTGCGCCGCGTGCTCCACGATCTGGTGGACGGCCTGTCGTCGAGCGGGAATCGGTTCGTGCTGACCAGCCGGTACGTCGCGCGAACCCTGCGTCTGCTGCGCGACTGCTCGGCGCGCTTCGAAATCATCCACATGCCGGCCCTGACGGCCGAAGACACCCTCGACATCCTCGGACCGGCGGTTCGCCAGACCGACGCGATTCGCGGCGACAGCGCCGAAAGCCAGTACCTCGCACGCACCATCCAGGCGCTCGCCGACGGGCGGCCGGCCTACGTGCGGGCGCTGGTCAACGAGCTCACCGAGATGGGGGATCACGAACACCGCGCCGTTCACGACCCGATCGGCGCCCTCTCGGCGCTCCTCGCTCCTGAAGGCCGTCTCGCGAAACACTGCAACTTCTGCTACGAGCTCCGGCTGCACCGCGCGCGGGGCTACGGCGCGCTCAAGGCGATCCTCGAAATCCTCGGCGAAGAAGAGGGATTGACGCTGACGGAGATTTCCCAGCGCCTGCAGCGGACGCCCGGCTCGACGAAGGACTACCTGTCGTGGCTCGAGGACGTGGACCTCGTGACGTCGCGGCAGAAGCGCTACAGCTTCACCGACCCGCTGCTGCGCGTCTGGGTCCGGCTCCATTGCCGCGCCACCGCGCCCGGCGAAGACGACATCGCCCGCGAGGTCCATCGCTACGCGCTGCCGCGCCTGCCGCAGCCGCAGGAGCACCAGCCGCAGCCGGCCGAAGCCGCCTACGCGCTCGCGTCGGCGCCGTCATCCGGCATCATTGAGATTGATTAGCGCGAGGCGCGCGGCTTCCTGCTCCGCGTCCTTCTTGCTTCGCCCCGTCGCGCGGGCGAGCGGCTCCCCGCCGACGACGACTTCCACTTCGAACCGTTTCTGATGATCGGGTCCGAGCGTGCCGACCAGGCGATACTCGGGCAGCGGCCGGTTGCGCGCCTGCACGAGCTCCTGCAGCCCTGACTTGAAATCCTGCGCGCCGACGCCGTGCTGCCGCACCTCGTCGAGCAGCGCCGTGAACTCGCGGCGGATGAACTGCTTCGCTTCCTCGACGCCGCCGTCGAGGTAGATCGCCGCGATGAGCGCTTCGTAGCCGTCCGCGAGCAGCGCCTGCTTGCGGCGGCCGCCGGTCTTCTCTTCGCCCCGGCCGAGCAGCAGATGCTCGCCGAGGCCGAGCCGTTCGGCGAGCCTGGCGAGCGTCGCCGTGGACACGAGCGCGGCCTTCGTCTTCGATTTCTCGCCTTCGTCCCACTCCGGAAACTCGCGGAACAGGACGTCCGCGACGGCGAACCCCAGCACGGCGTCGCCGAGGAACTCGAGGGATTCGTTGTCGAGGACGCCGCCGCTCGCGTCTTCGTTCGCGCGCGACGTGTGGGTCATCGCGTGCTCGAGCAGCCCGAGGTCGCGGAACCGGTAGCCGGACGCGCGCTGCAGCGCGTCGAATTCGTCGCGCAGGCGGACGACCTGCCCGTGCGGCAGCTCGGTCCGGTGACTGTCGATGATCCGCCGGGCTTCCTCCACGTCCTCCGTGTGCACCGACAGACGCACGTCGCCGAGGCTGTCGATCGTCAGCGGGAAGATGCTGCGCATCGCGCCGGACGCGACGACGCACGGGACGCCGTGCGCGTCGAGCAGGCCGCGCACGACGCTTGCTTCCACCTCGGACTGCGTCCTGAAGATGACGACGAGCGGGTCGGGGGGATGAGGCGGCACCGCGCTAAATCGCCATCCTCTTTTCCTGCTCCCAGACGCCGTCCACCTTGAGGATGATCATCGTCATGTCGTCGTGCTGCGGCGCGCCGCCGGCAAAGGCTTCGACGTCGCGAAGGACGCGCTCGCGCAGCTCGTCGGCCGGCAGGTCGGCGTGATCTTCGAGCAGCGTCGCGAGACGCGCTTCGCCGAAGCAGTCGTCCTGTGCGTTCATCGCCTCGCTGATGCCGTCGGTGAAGAGCGCGTAGAGATCGCCGGCGTGGAGCGGAATGGTCTGCTCGACGAGCAGCCGGTCGAACATCGTGCCGTCGTCCAGCTTCAGGCCCAGCACGAGGCCATCGGGCACGAGCACCTGTGTCTCGCGCCGGCGGCCGCCCGCGGCGAGCGTGCCGTCGGCGGCGGCGACGCGGATGAGCGGCGTGTGGCCCGCGCGCGCATACGTCATCGTGTTCGCCGCCATGTCGATCACCGCATAGGTCATGGTGATGAAGCTGCGCGCGTCCAGGTTGTTCGCGATGATCCGGTTGGCCGTCATCATCAGCTCTCGCGGCGACGTGTGGATTCGGCTGAGCGACAGCATGAGTCCTTTGAGCTCTGCCATGTAGAGCGCGGCAGAGGTGCCCTTGCCCGACACATCCGCAATAAGCACGCCAACGCGATGCTCGTCGAGCGGCAGGAAGTCGTAATAGTCGCCGCCGACCTCGCGCGCCGGGACGCAGAGCGCGGACACGGAGAGCCCGGGCATCGTGAGCGGCCCTTGCGGCAACAGCGACATCTGGATTTCGCGCGCGATGCGGAGCTCCTCTTCCAGCCGCTTCTTCTCGGCCGCCTCGCGCAGCAGGTCTTCGATGCTGGCCGTCATCGAGTTGAACGACTGCGCCAATTCGCCCAGCTGATCCTGCGCCGTCACCGCGATGCGATGCGTGAAGTCTCCCGCGCGAACGAGCTCGGTACCGGTGAACAGCTCGTGAACGGACCCTGTGATCGACTTCGCGAGCGCGAGGCCGGCCGTGAGCGCCATCGCTTCGATCACGACGAACAGCCCGCCGATGATGAACAGCATCAACAGGAGGCCTTGCCCGAGGTTGCCGCTCGCCAGCGCGGGGCCGGCGGAGATCCGTTCGTAGAGCTCGCCCACTTTCAGGTCCGTGTTGACGAACAGCTGCCCGGACGCCTTCGAGTGCCAATCGACGAACTGCGTCAACGCGGGCAGGTTGCTCAGGAGCCCCGTGGACGCGGCGGCCGGGGGCCGGATGTCGTCGGGTGTCGTGTTCGCGAGGCCGTCCACCGGCCGCGCCCCGCTCGTCGTGTCGCGCACGGCGATGCTCGTGATCTCGACGCCGGTGTCGCGCCGCAGCTGTTCCTTCAGGCGGGATCCGATCGGGATGTCCACGATCACCGCGAACGGCGGACGACGGCCCTCGGGAAACGCCACGGCGCGCACCAACGCGCCATCGGCGCGTCCGCTCTCACCCGCGCGTGAGTACGCCAGCACGCCGGCAAATCCATCGCACGCGACCCAGGGCGGCAGCGTGGACGGCGGCACGACATGCGACCACGGACCGGCGGTGACGGGAGGCGGGCCCGGCGTCTGCTGATCCGGCAGCGAACCCGCCTGACAGGGCCGATTCATCGGCACGAGCGCCAGCGACAGGCCGGGGAACTCCTCGTCGGCGTTGTCCTGCCGGCGCGCGAGGATCGCGCCCGCGTCGCCGCCGCGCTGAATCTCGAGGGCGACGCTCTGTCCCAGAAAGCGCGCGCGGTCGCCGACGGCGCTGAACCGGCTCTGCACGAGATACGAGCTGAAGTTGTAGAACAACAGGAATCCCGCGAGCAGGAAGAACGATACGATGAGAATCGCCGGCACGAAGCCGACGAAGACGTACGACAGGATCAGCTTCCGCCGCACGCGCCAGAGGAGGTGGCGCTTCGCGAGGACGATCAGTTGATAGAGAAAGTAGCCGCCGCCGACGGCGAGCGCCAGGCCGGCGACGGTGTCGATGACGGAGAGAAAGCCGGGGACGCTCCCGAGCGCGAGGCCGATGACGTAGACGACGAGGCGAATCGCGACGCCGATGACGACCGCACGACCGGGCAGCGTGCCGAACAGCGCGCGTCGGAATCCGTACCGATTCATGAACGTGGACTTCGCGATATTAGAGCATGTATCGTTATCGGATTGTGAAGCTCACGCCGAGCGCGCGATTCAGCACGCTGTGCCTGCACGCGGGCCAGGAGCCCGATCCCTCCACCGGCGCCATCATCACTCCGATCTACCAGACGTCGACGTACGTGCAGGAGGAGCTCGGCAAGCACAAGGGCTACGAGTACGCGCGCACGCAGAATCCGACGCGCGAGGCGCTCGAGCGCAACGTCGCCGCCATTGAAGGCGGCGTCGAAGGGTTCGCGTTCGCCTCCGGCATGGCCGCCATCGGCGCGATCGCCACGATGCTCGCGGCGGGCGATCACGTCGTCGTCTCCGACAACACGTACGGCGGGACGTTCCGGCTGTTCGACAAAGTGCTGACCCGTTATCAGCTGTCGTTCTCCTACGTCGACACCTCGTCGCTCGATCGCGTCGAGGCGGCGATCACGCCGGCGACCCGCATGCTGTTCGTCGAGACGCCGAGCAACCCGGTCATGCGCCTCACGGACCTGACCGCGGCCGGCGATCTCGCCCGTCGGCGGCAGCTCACGCTCGTCGTCGACAACACGTTTGCGAGCCCGTGCGTGCAGCGGCCCCTCGAGACCGGCGCCCACCTCGTGGTCCATAGCACGACCAAGTACTTGAACGGGCACAGCGACAGCGTCGGTGGCGTGATCGTCGCCGTGCGCCCCGACGACATCAGCTGGCTGCGATTCGTGCAGAACGCGGAGGGCGCGATCCTCAGCCCGTTCGACTCGTGGCTGGTGCTGCGCGGCACCAAGACGCTGCCGATCCGGATGGCCGTGCACAACGCGAACGGGCTGGCGCTCGCGACGTTTCTCGAGTCGCATCCGAAGGTGCGGCAGGTCCACTACCCCGGCCTGCCGTCGCATCCGCAGCACGCGCTGGCCGCGCGCCAGATGCACGGGTTCGGCGGGATGCTGGCGTTCGACCTCGGCTCGCTCGACGCCTCACGGCGGCTCCTGAACGGCGTTCGCCTGCATGCGCTGGCCGAAAGCCTCGGCGGCGTCGAATCGCTCATCTCGCATCCGGCGACGATGACGCACGCCTCGGTGCCGCCTGAGCGGCGGCAGGCGCTGGGCATCACGGATGGCCTCGTGCGCATTTCCGCTGGGATCGAGGACATCGAGGACCTGAAAGAGGACCTCGCCCAGGCGCTCGACCGCGTGTGAACGGCGTCATCGATTTTCTGCTGCACGCCGATCGCAAGCTGCTCGAGCTGGTGTCGGCCTACGGCACCTGGGTCTACGGCATCCTGTTCGCGATCGTCTTCGCCGAAACCGGCTTCGTCGTGACGCCGTTCTTGCCGGGCGACTCCCTGCTGTTCGCCACGGGCGCGCTCTGCGCCACGGGCGCGCTTCGCACGCCGGTGGCGGCGGCCCTGTTGTTTGCCGCGGCCTTCAGCGGCAACGCCGTCAACTACACCGTCGGCCGATTCGTCGGGCCGCGCGTGTTCCAGTCGCACGATCGCCGAAGCCTCGTGCATCGGCTGCTCAACGAGGACCATCTCAGACGCGCCCACGAATTCTTCGAGCAGTACGGCGGCAAGGCGGTCATCCTCGGCCGGTTCGTGCCCATCGTCCGGACGTTCGTGCCGTTCGTCGCCGGCGCGGCGCAGATGCGGCCCTCGGCGTTCGGGTTCTTCAACTTCGTCGGCGCGGCCGCGTGGGTTGGGCTCTGCGTCGGTGCCGGCTATCTCTTCGGCAACGTGCCAATCGTCAAGCAGAACTTCTCCCTCGTCACCATCGGCATCGTCATCGTCTCGCTCCTGCCGGTCGCCGTCGAATGGGCTCGGCGCAAACACTAGCTCCAGGGGTTTCAGAGGTTCCAGGGGTTCCAGAGGTTCCAGGGGTTCCACGGGTTCCAGAGGTTCCGGGGGTTCCAGGGGTTCCAGAGGTTCCGGGGGTTCCAGGGGTTCCAGGGGTTCCGAAGGGTTCCAGAGGTTCCGAAGGTCGAGAGGTTCTGGTGGGATTTCCGATGGCGAGCCGACTTTAGGCGAGCCGCGTCAGCGCCTGGATCGAGCCGCAGCACCCCTGGAACGTCTGCCACATGTTTGGAACCCCTAGCATCGCTGGAACGCCGTGGCACCGCTGGGACCCGAGCACCTCTAGAACCTCTAGAACTCCTAGAACCTCGAGAACCCCTGGAACCCCTGGAACCCCTGGCACCTCTGGCACCTCTGGCACCTCTGGCACCTCTGGAACCTCTGGAACCTCTGGAACCTCTGGAACCCCTGGTTTTGTGCAGGAGTGTTTGCCATTAAGCATATATCTGCTTATAATTCGGCCATGCGACGCAAACCCGGTCAGCTCGTACCTCTCGAAGCCGCGATCTGCATGTGCGCCGCGCGGCTGCGCGGCAAAGGTCAGACGCAGTTTCACGGCTACGACATCGCGAAGCACCTCGCGTCTGAACGCGATCACCAGCTGCTCACAGCGTACGGCACGCTCTATCGCGCGCTCGGCCGTCTCGAAGCGATGGGACTTCTGGAGAGCCGATGGGAGGACCCGCGCATCCCGGCCCGCGAGAATCGACCGGGCCGGCGACTCTACGAGCTGACGGCCGACGGCGAAGCCGCCGCGCGCGAAGCGCGCAAGGCCGCGGCTCCCAAGACCGTTCGTCGCGCCATTCGGAAACCGGTGACGACATGAGCCCTCGGCTGCGCTGCGCGGTGGCGCTGGTTCGCGCCTGGACCCGCCTCTACACGAGGGCGTTGCCCCACGCGGTCCGGCAGCAGCGGCGCGACGAAATCGAATCGGACCTCTGGGAATCTCTGCACGACGCGGGCACGCGCGAGACGGCCGCCGCGCTCCACATGCTTGTCCGTCTCGTCCGTGGCATCCCCGACGATGTCGGCTGGTGGACGGAGCAGGCTGTCGTCGCGGGCACCCTGGGGCGCAAGACGCTCGTCTTGACCGGCCGTGTCCTCGGCATGGCGTTGGTGCTCGGCACGCCGTGGGCGATCGATCACGACATCGTTCGCGATCACGCCATCGTCCTCCTCGCTCCGGGCCTGACCGCGCAGTCAGGCAGTGCCGGTTCCGGCGCCGCGCGCTTCGACGTGATCTCCGTGAAGCCGAACCCGACCGGACGCGCGGGACCGACGCAGACCCGCGTGCTTCCGGGCGGACGGTACATCGCGACCAACATGCCGGTCCGCCTGCTCATCGGCCAGACGTATCAGGTCCAGAGCTACCGTCTCGTCGGCGGACCGTCGTGGATCGAAACGGACGCCTTCGACATCGTCGCGACCACCGATCGCGACCTGTCGCCGTCGAACGGACAACGGCCGCTGAACGACGCCGTGAAGGCGCTGCTCGCCGATCGGTTCAAGCTCGTGGTGCACCTGGAAACGCGTCAGCTGCCCGGCTACGCCCTCGTGTTGGCGAGGAAGGGCGGCGAGCTCGGACCCAACATGACGCGTTCACCGCGAACGGATTGCGCGGCGGTGCTTGCGGAAGTCGCCGCCGCACGCGCACGCGACGCGGCCGGTCCGCCGCCGCCACCGCCGCCGGGAGGCCAGGCGCCGCCCTGCGGCATGGTCAACATGAACGGCGTCCTCGCGCTGGACAGCGCGACGCCGCTGACGCTGACGAACGTGCTCTCGGCTGAGGTGAACCGAAAAGTTTTCGACCGGACCGGCCTGACGGGGCTGTTCAACGTACGGCTGACATGGACGCCCGACGTGCTTCCGGTCGGGCCGCTGCCACCGGACCACCCGCCGATCGATCCGAACGGTCCCTCGATATTCACGGCCATCCAGGAACAGCTGGGCTTGAAGCTGGAGCCGACGACCGGTCCTGTCGAGGTGCTGGTCATCGACCGCGTCGAGCGGCCGACGCCTAACTGACCTCGGCCGCGACCCAGCCGAGGTACTTCTCGCTGCCTCCGGACGCCGAGACGACGAGGAGCTCGGGCAGCTCGTACGGATGGAGATCGCGCAGCCGTTTCTCGAGCGCCGGCACCTTGTCGCGGGTCGTCTTGATGACGAGCTGGCGTTCGCTGTCACGCTCGACAGTGCCTTTCCACCGATAGACCGACACCATCGGCGCGTGCACGTTGACGCAGGCGGCCAGCCGCTCGTCAACGAGCGCGCGGGCAATCTGCTCGGCGGTATCGTTTCCGGCGGCGGCGGAAGCGGTCGAGAACACGAGAACCACGTCATTCATGAGTTGTACTTTCCACGGTTTTGCGGTACCGTTCCGGCCGAAGTGGCCAGGTCCGACGTCCCCCCCGAAGCAGTTCGAGACAAGCGAACGAAGACCGGCCACCGGGCGCGTGCGCACACGATTGTGCACGTCCTGCTGTTTCTCGGCGCCGCCGCCATCGTACTCGACGCGCTGGCCGGCGACCGCGGACTGCTGGCCATGTTTCGCGTCCGCCGCGAATACCGCGAGCTCGCCGCGACGGTCGCGCGTACGCGTGCGGAGAACGCGCGGCTGGCCGAGCAGGCGCGGCGACTCCTCGACGATCCGGCTGCGGTCGAGGAAGTCGCGCGCCGCGAACTGGGCCTGATCAAACCGGGCGAGAAAGTCTTCATCATCAAGGACGCGACGCCAGCCAAGCGCTGACCCGAGCGCAAGCGGCGGGAAGTCCGGCGCGAGTATGCTACTGGCATGCGGCGCGTCAACGGACTCCATCACATCACCGCCATCGCAGGACCCGCGCAGGAGAACGTGGACTTCTACGCCGGCATCCTGGGCATGCATCTCGTCAAGCGGAGCGTCAACCAGGATGATCCGGGCACCTATCACCTGTTCTACGCCGACGCCGAGGGCAGTCCCGGCTCGGACCTGACGTTCTTTCCCTGGTCCGACACGTCGAACGCGCCGCGTTTCGGATACGGCCTCGCCGTCGAGACGAACCTCGAGGTGCCCGCAGGCAGCCTGGAGTACTGGGGCGAGCGCCTCGAGCGATACGCCGTCAAAACCGGATCGATCGAGACGAGGTTCGACGATCGCCACCTGCCGCTCGTGGACATGCACGGTTTTCAACTCACGCTCGTCGAGAGCGCGAGCCGGCCGGCGCGCCTCTTCACGCCGTGGGACGGCAGCCCCGTTCCGCCGGAGCGTCAGATCCGCGGCTTGTTCGGCGCGCGCTTGTGGGAGCAGAACGCGGACCGCACGAGTCTGTTCCTCACGAAGATTCTCGGCATGGCCGAGACGGGCCGCGAGCACGGTTGGACACGCTTCGCGTGCCGCGGCCCGGCGGGCGTCGTCGATATCCGCCAGACGCCGGAACAGCGGCGCGGCGCCTGGGGCGTCGGCGCGGTGCACCACATCGCGTGGCGCGTCAAGGACGACGCCGAGCAGCTGGCGATGCGGGAGCAGATCGAGATGTCCGGCAGCCAGATCACGCCGGTGATCGATCGCTTCTGGTTCAAGTCGGTGTACTTCCGCGAGCCCGGCGGCGTGCTCTTCGAAATCGCCACCGACGGCCCGGGCTTCGCGACCGACGAAGACGCCGCCCACCTTGGCGAGTCGCTCGTTCTGCCGCCGTGGCTCGAGGGAATGCGCGGACAGATCGAATCCGCGTTGCCGCCGATCACGCTGCCCGGAACGTCGTCGACGCCGACAACCGCGACCGCCCGTGAGTGATCTCGGCTTCGAGCACGTCTTCCGCGCGCCGTCCACGCCGTCCGCGCCCACGCTGCTGCTCCTTCACGGGACCGGCGGGAGCGAACACGATCTGATTCCTCTGGCGAACATGATCGCGCCCGCCGCCGGCATTCTCAGCCCGCGCGGCAAGGTCCTCGAGGGTCCGATGGCCCGCTACTTCCGGCGGTTGTCTGAGGGCGTCTTCGACCTCGACGATCTCCGCGTGCGCACGCACGAGCTCGCCGAATTCGTACAGAAGGCGACATCGCACTACCGCGTCGACGCGAACAACGTGATCGCGATGGGCTTCTCGAACGGCGCCAACATCGCGGCAGGGCTGCTGCTGCTGACGCCTGGCGTGCTGTCCGGCGCGGTGTTGTTCAGGGCGATGTCGTCGATCGTGCCGGACCCGCTGCCGCAGCTCGCCGGGACACGCGTGCTGATGTCGAACGGCCGCACCGACCCGCTCATCCCGGCCGAGCGCGCCGACGCACTGGCCGATCTGCTGCGACGAAGCGGCGCCGACGTCACGCGCGAGTGGCAGACCGCCGGCCACAACCTCATGAAGCGCGACGTGGACGTCGCGACGAGGTGGATGCAATCGAGGTAGGACGGCCCTTTTCAGGGCCGCTGGGCGACGACGGCCACCCCCCACGGGCCGCGGCCGGCCGGTATTTTCTTCACCACCTGATTGCTGGCGACGTCGATGATCGACACGTCGCCCGACGGCCCGTTGGCCGTGAACAGGGTCTTGCCGTCCGGCGAGAGGCGAATGCCCCACGGCCGCTGTCCCGCCTCCACCGTTCCGACGACCGTGTTCGTCGCCGTATCGACCGTCAGCACCATCTTGCTGCGGCCGGTCGACACGAACAGGTGCTTGCCGTCCTGTGCCATCACCGTCCCCATGGGACGCATGTCCTCGCCCAGCTTGATCGTCCTGATCGTGGCCATCTTCCTCGTGTCGATCAGCGACAGCGTGGCGCCGTTTTCCGACGGCACATACGCGTGCAGGCCGTCGGGCGTAAAGGCGATCGATCGCGGCCGCGGTCCGACCGGAATCGACTTGAGGACCTTTTTCGCGACGACGTCGACGACGTAGACGGCGCCGTCTTCCTCGGACGTGACGTACACGAGGCTGCCGTTCGGGTGGACCGACACGCCTTCCGGTTCGTCGCCGACCTTGAACGTGTCGACGACGTTTCCGCTGTCGGTGTCGATGACCGTCAGTTGTCCGGCGTCTTCGTTGGCGACGTAGACGCGGGTGCCGTCCTTGTTGATCGCGACCTGCTCGGGGTCCGTGCCGCTCTTCATCACCCTGAGGAGCTTGCGCGTCTTGAGATCGACGACGCCGATGCCGTCCGCGCTGCGGTCGGGGGGCGGCAGCGTCTTCTCGTCCACGCCAGGCCCGGCTGACGGCGACCCGCTGAGCGCGACGTACAGGCGCGTGCCGTCGGGGCTCGCGGCGATGCCGCGCGGCCGTTTGCCGAGCGGGACCGTGCCGACAGCCATCTGCGCGGTCGCGTCGATGATTGTCAGATCGCCCGACTGTTCGTTCGTCACGTACACGCCGATCGCTGGAGGGGGTGGCGGCGGCTGCTCCACCGGTTTCGCGGCGGGGGACGAGGTCGCGGTCGCACCCGGCTGAGGTGTCGAGCCTCCGCCGCACGCCGAGGCCGCGAGCGCACAGACGATCGCCGACGCGCAAATGCGATGCATGGTGCGTGCAGTATAGACTGAGCCATCGTGAGACAGGCGCTCTTTACGGGTTTCTTGCTGGCCGTGCCGTTGTCCGCGCACGCGCAGAGCGCTCCACCCGCATACAAAGTCGAAGTCATCGAGGCGACGCCGCTGCCGGGTGTCGACGTCCCGCTCGAGGCGATCCCGGCGCCGGCGCAAACGGCGCTGTCACGCGAGATCGCCGCCAGCGGCGCGATCGATCTCACGGACTTCCTCAACCGCCGGCTGACGAGCGTCTTCATCAACGAGATTCAGGGGAACCCGTTTCAGCCGGACGTCAACTACCGCGGATACACCGCGTCGCCGCTGCTCGGAACGCCGCAGGGCCTCTCGGTCTACATGGACGGCGTCCGCCTCAACCAACCCTTCGGCGACATCGTCAGCTGGGACCTGATTCCACGCGCGGCCATCGCGTCGATGACCCTCATGCCGGGATCGAATCCTCTGTTCGGGTTGAACACGCTCGGCGGCGCCTTGTCGGTGCAGACGAAAGACGGCCACACCAGTCGCGGGACGGCGGTCCAGGTCGTCGGCGGCGACTACGGGCGCCGCGCCGTCGAATTCGAGCACGGCGGCTTCGCGGCGAACGGGATCGACTGGTACCTGACCGGAAATCTCTTTCACGACAGCGGGTGGCGGGCGTCATCGCCCTCGGACGTGCGGCAGTTCTTTACCAAGCTCGGCTGGCAGAACGCGCGGACCAGCGTCCACGTCACCGGCGCATATGCCGACAACGAGCTCTTCGGAAACGCGCTCCAGGAGCAGCGGCTGCTCGCGGCCCAGTACGCCAGCGTGTACACGACGCCGGACATCACCGACAACTGGGCCACGTTCGCCAACGCGACCGTCAGACACAGCCTGAGCAACCAGCTGGCGTTGACCGTGAACGGATATTTCCGCTCGATCCGCACGAACACGCTGAACGGCGACATCAACGAAGACTCTCTGGATCAGTCCCTGTATCAGCTCAGCGCCGCCGACATTCGCGCGCTGACCGCCGCGGGCTATACGGGCTTTCCGACGTCGGGAGCGACAGCGGCCAACACGCCGTTTCCGTTCTGGCGCTGCGTCGCGCAGGTGCTTCAGCGCGACGAGCCCGGCGAGAAGTGCAACGGCCTTTACAACCGCACCCATGACAACCAGCGCAACTACGGCGTGTCCGGACAGCTGAATGCTCGCGCCATTCGGGGACGCGCGCGCCACCAGTTCACGGCCGGCGCCGCGCTCGATCGCAGCACCGTGGCCTTCACGCAGTCCACACAGCTGGGATTCCTGAACCCCGATCGCAGCATCAACCCCGTCGCGGGCGCGTTCGCCGACGGCATCTCAGCCGGCAGCGTCGACGGCGAGCCGCTCGACAACCGCATCGGCCTGAACGGCACCGTGCGTACGGCGAGCGTCTACGCAACCGACACCCTGTCATTCCACGATTTGTGGCACGTCACCGTCGCCGGCCGGTTCAACCAGACCGCCTTGTCCAATCGCGACGGCATCCATCCGATCGCCGGCATGGGCTCGCTGACGGGCGACTACACGTTCAGCCGGTTCAACCCGTCGGCCGGTCTCACGGTCAGCCCGTCGCGGAACGTGAACCTGTACGTCGACTACAGCGAGAGCAGCCGTGCGCCGACGTCCATCGAGCTGGGCTGCGCCGATCCGGCGTCCCCGTGCAAGCTCCCGAACGCGCTCGCCGGCGATCCGCCGCTCGATCAGGTCGTCACGCGCACATGGGAGGGCGGCGTCCGCGGTGGCGCGGGCGTGTTCAACTGGAACGCGGGAGTGTTCCACGCGACGAATGCCGACGACCTGCTCTTCGTCGCCTCGACGCAGACGGGCTTCGGGTACTTCAAGAATTTCGGGAGGACCGAGCGTCAGGGCGTGGAGCTTGGCGCGACCGCGCGCCTGCCGCGCGTGGTCGCCGGCGCAGGCTACTCGTTCGTGGACGCCACGTATCAGACCGCGGAGACGATCGGCGGCGAAGGCAACAGCACGAATACGAACGGCACGATACAGGTTGCGCCAGGCGATCGCATTCCCCTGATCCCCCAGCACACGTTCAAGGCCTACGCGGACATTCAGGCCGCACCGCGTCTCTCGATCGATGTGAACCTGCTCGGCGCATCTGGCGCCTTCGCCCGCGGCAACGAGAACAACGCGCACAGCGCGGACGGCACGGTGTATCTGGGGCCTGGCAGCTCTCCGGCGTACGCGGTCGTCAACGCAGGGGCACGGTACACGCTGACGCGGCAGCTTCAGCTGATCGCACAGATCAACAACATCTTCGATCGCCGCTACTACTCCGCCGCGCAGCTGGGGCCGACGGGACTGACCGCCGCGGGCACGTTTGTCGCGAGACCGCTGCCGCCGGTCGACGGCGGGTTCCCTCTGGTGGAGTCGACGTTCTTCGCGCCCGGCGCGCCGACGACGTTCTGGCTCGGCGCGCGCTTCGCCATCAACTGAAGAGATTCACCGGTCCGCCTGAAGGGAGGTTATTCTTCGTCGTCGCCCCAGGGCGATGGCTGAGGACCCGGGACGATGCCCGCGATGTCGGGATCCTCTCCATTGCCGGAGGCGGACGATTCGGCGGCGCGCCGCTGTTTGGATTCCAGCCGGCGCGCTGCCTTCTGTTGCTGCTTTTCCTGCTTCGCGCGCTCGCGCGCGCGCTTGTTCTGCGTGGGTCTCGACTTCTGCACGAGCTTAGTATACGCGCCCGCTACACCGCTCTGACGTTCTCGCCCCTCGGACCCTTCGGGCCCTGCCCTTTTTCAAACGTCACGGCCTGCCCCTCGCGCAGCGAGTCGAACCGCGTATCGCGGCACGCCGAATTGTGGAAGAAGTATTCCTGGCCGTCACTCCCGAGAATGAAGCCAAACCCTTTGTCACTGACGATGCGCTTGATCGTGCCGTTCATTGCCGCCATGAGAGCTCCTTGACTGTCTGACTGTCTGTCGATCGATTGTGTGCTCTTGATACGGGATAGTGGGTTGGGGAAAGCCCAACGCCTGCCCGAAGGCCGGTCGGCGTTGGATAAACGCGGGCTGGCTTACGTCGAGAGCGCTCGCTGATTATAACGCGTGACGGGCAGGAAAGGCAGGACCACCTGCCCGTCCCGCCCGTCCTGCCTTCCGCCCTGACTAGGGATGCCTGGGCAGAGCTATGTCCGAACCCGACGTCCCCCAGGTGCTCGTCAAGGTCGAGCTGTCGGACGACTTGAGGATCGTCCAGTGCCCGGTGGACTGTCGGAAAATCGCGATGTCCGTCGTCCCGTCCCCGTCGTAGTCGCTGGGCACAGGGACGTCTGCTGACGAGCCCAGGGTGAGCGTCCGCAGCGTCGAATACCCGCCCGCCGACCCAAGGATGAGCCACGACCCGCTGGTCGGGCGATAGACGGCCATATCCAGGCGTCCGTCGCCGTCGTAATCGCCCGGCACGGGTTGATCGCCCGACGTGCCCGCCGTGCCGGTCAACTGGCTCGCGTAGTTCGACGCGGACGTGAGCACCGTCCACGCCCCCGTCGACGGCTTGAAGATCGCGACGTCGGTCATCCCGTCCCCGTCGTAGTCGCCCGGGACCGGCTTGTCGCCCGACCCGCCGAGCACGATCGTCTTCGTCATCTGCGTCGCCGAGAGCGTCAGCAGCCATTCTCCCGTCGATGGACGGAACACCGCGTAGTCAGTCTTGCCGTCGCCGTCGTAGTCGCCAGGCACCGGCAGGTCGCCCGTCACACCCCACGTCGTCGACATGGTCGCGGTGTATCCGCTCGACGACTTCGCGACCGTCCACTTGCCCGTCGACGGCGTGAACACCGCGAAGTCGGCCTTGCCGTCGCCGTCGTAATCGCCCGGCACGGGAACGTCGGCGCTCGTCCCGAGCGTGAAGGTGAGGCTGTTCATGTAGTTGCTGCTCGACTGCAGCGCCGCCCATTTGCCCGTGGACGGCGTGAAGACGGCGAGGTCGCTCTTCCGGTCGCCGTCGTAGTCGCTGGCGCGCGTGCTGTCGCTTGCCTGCGCGGCCGGCGCGACGGCGGCGCTCATCATCATCGCGGACGCGGAACCCGATACCGCGACGGTCGCCGCGCGGAAGGCGGCGACTTGCATGACCCAGTTGCCGCTCGAGACGATCGCCGTCGCCTTGTAGGAGCCGACGGTCGAGACCACGCGATCCTCCAGGATGTCGCCGCCGGTCGCCGTGATCACCCGCGACGTGAAGCCGCTGCCGGCGCCGGTCGTGGTCCTCGTCACCGTGTTGGCGCCGACGAGCAGATCGTTCGCCGACGTCGTCGTGAAGGAACCGCTGTCGGCGGTCAGCGCCGAGCCGGCGGCCCCGATGCCGCCGTCGAACGGGTTGACGCTGTCCACGCCGCTGTATTCGGCGACCCGGACGTCCGCGTAGTTCGCCGCGCCTCCGGCAAACGTCACCGTCACGGTGTTCGCGCCCGCCGCGGCCGACGCGATGTTCTTCGCGTAGTAAATCGACTGCGTCTCCGCCCCGGAGAGCACGGTCGGTCCGACGGCGCGCGTGTACGTGTTGCCTTTCGAGTCCACGACGGACTGCACCGTCCGCACCGCGTCGTTCCAGCCCACGACGACGACGTTGAGATTACCCGCCGTCTGCGCGCCGGGGATCTTGACCGCGACCGTCGACGAGGACGGCGCGACGAGATAGGCCACCTGGACGAACGAGATCTGCGCCGACGACGTGACGGTAAAGGCCGTGCCGTTGCTCGCGACGCCGCCCACCGTCACGACGACGTTGCCGGTCGTGGCGCCGCTCGGAACCGGGACGACGATGCTCGTCGCCGACCAGCTCGAAGGCGTCGCCGCCGTGCCGTTGAACGTCACGGTGCTCGTGCCTTTCGTCGATCCGAAGTTCGCGCCGCTGATCGTCACCGAGGCGCCGACGGCACCGCTTGTCGGCGACACGCTCGTGATGCTCGGCGCCGCGGACGAGACGGTGAAGGTCTTCGCATTGCTCGCCACGCCGCCAACGGTGACCACGACGTTGCCGGTCGTCGCGCCCGCGGGAACGGGCACGGCGATGCTCGTCGCCGACCAGCTCGTCGGCGTCGCCGCGGTGCCGTTGAACGTCACGGTGCTCGTGCCCTTCGTCGAGCCGAAGTTCGAGCCGGCGATCGTCACCGCCGTCCCGACCGCGCCGCTTGTCGGCGACAGACTGGCGATGCTTGGCGCCGTCGCGGACACGGTGAACGTCTGCGCATTGCTCGCCACGCCCCCGACCGTGACGACGACGCTTCCTGTCGTCGCACCTGACGGCACGGGCACGACGATGCTCGTCGCCGACCAGCTCGTCGGAGTCGCCGTAGTGCCGTTGAACGTCACGGTGCTCGTGCCCTTCGTCGAACCGAAATTCGCGCCGGCGATCGTCACGGCCGTGCCGACAGGCCCGCCTGTCGGCGACAGCGTCGCGATCGATGGAGCGGTTGACGGGGCCGAGGCGGCGCGGAAGCCCGCGATCTGCATCACCCAGCTGCCTCCGGACACAGGCGCCGTCGCGTTGTAGCCGCCGGTGGAGGTGGCGATGCGATCTTCGAGGATGTCGCCGTCGGGCGACGTCATCACCCGCGACGTGAAGCCGCTGCCGGCGGAGGTCGTGTGCTTCGTCACCGTGTTCGCGCCCACCAATAGCTCATTGGCCATCGTCGTGGTGAACGAACCGCTGTCGCTCGTCAAGGCCGATCCTGACGCGCCGACGCCGCCGTCGAATGGGTTCACCGGGTCGAGGCCTGCGTACTCCGCCACTCGGATGTCCGGATAGTTGGCGGTGCCGTCGAAAGTCACGGTGACCGTGTTGGCGCCGGCGGCGGCGCCCGCGATGTTCTTCGCGTAGTAAATCGACTGCGTGGCGGCGCCGGCCAGCGCAGTGGGACCGACGGCCCGCACGTACGCGTTGCCCTTCGAGTCCGTCACCGACTGCACCGACCGCGTGGTGTCGTTCCAGCCGACCACCACGACGTTGAGATTGCCGGCCGCCTGCGCCGACGGCAACGTCACCGTCACCGACGACCCCGATGTGGGCACCGAATACGCCTGCTGCACGAACGCGATGGATGGCGTCGTTCCGGGCACCGTGAACGCCATCGCGTTGCTCGCGACGCCGTTGACGGTGACCACGACATTTCCGGTCGTCGCGCCGCTGGGAACGGGAACGACGATGCTCGTCGCGGACCAGCTGGTCGGCGCGCCCGCGACGCCGTTGAACGTCACCGTGCTCGTGCCTTTCGTCGCGCCGAAGTTCGAGCCCGCGATGGTCACGACGGAGCCGACGGCACCGGTGATCGGCGAGAGGCTCATGATCAGCGGCGCACTCGAGGTCGCGCCGGACGTCGTGACGGTCACTTCCGTCGAGTACGGGCTGGTGAGCCCCGCCGTGTCGTACGCGCGGACGGCGAAGTAGTACTTCGTCCCGTCCGCCACGGTCACGACAGTGCTCGTCACCTTGCCGACGTCGATCGTGGTCGTGTACGTCGCGCTCGAGGTTCCGTACGAGAGCTTGTATCCGGCGATGTTGGTTTCAGGGTTCGGCTTCCATGACGCCGTGACGGTCGCGGCGTGCAGTCGGGTTCCGAAGCCCAACATTATCGACGCCGCGACAATGACAAAACTACATGCTCGCGTGTAAGCACGAATGGATGACAGGGTCTCTGAGTACAGCAAGGGTCACCATGTGTCGCTTTTTCAGCGACAAAGTCGGTTGCCGATATTTCTGATTGGCTGACGAACGACACTCAGCAAAGTACGAGCCTGATCTGACGGTTTAAGTAGATGAGCTCATGGCAGAGATCGTCACGGCGAGCGCCGCAGAGATCACGGCAGAGTTCACGGCAGAGATCAGAAACGATCGCTCACGCGCGCGCGGTCGAGATCGCGAGACGCGCTTTAACGTTCACGGGCACCCTTCTTGAAGCGATCGACAGATGTGAACTGTTGCGATGGTCGGTTGTGAGCCGCGTTACACACGCGAGCGAAGTAGGAGGAGTAATGAGGAGCCTGACAAACATTCGGCGGGCATGCAGCCTCGCGGTCGCGGCGGTGATGGTGGCCGCCGTGGCGCACGCGCAGCCCTCGGACAAGCGGACGTACTTCACGTTCAGCCGTCCGATCACGCTGCCGGGCGTGACGTTGCCGGCGGGCAAGTACATGTTCCGGCTCGCGGACGACACGACGACGCGGAAGGTCATCCAGGTGATGAGCGCCGACGGCACAAAGCCGTACGCCATGCTCCTCACCATCAACAATGAGCGGCGCGATCCGCCCAAGGACGCAGAGGTCGCCTTCCTCGAGACGGCGTCGCGCACGCCGTCGGCGGTGAAAGCGTGGTGGTATCCAGGCGAACGGACGGGCTATGAGTTCATCTACCCGCGCGCCCAGGCGCGCGAACTCGCACGGACGACGGGCGCCTCGGTGCTGACGACGAAGGCCGACACGAGCAAAACGGAACAGACGCGGAGCGGTGAGCTGACCCACGTCGACGCCAGCGGCAAGGATCAGGACGCGGCGGCGACCGCCGAGGACCGATCGGTCCGCGAAACGGGTCAGGTCGCGCAGGACGCGCCGCAGCGCACGCCGCCGCAGGCCGCGGCGCCCGCGAACCCGCAGCCGTCGAGCTCGCAGTCGTTTTCACGACAGAACCAGGTTCCGAATCCTCCGCCTGTCGCCCGCAACACGCCGCGCACGACGCTGCCGCGAACCGCGAGCACGCTCCCGCTCATCGGACTCATCGGCATGCTGTCTCTCGTGGCGTTCAGCAGCCTCAGGCTGTGGCGCTCGAATGAATAGGTAAGATGACGCGAGAGGGGGCCGGGGCTCGTCCCCGGCGCTCTCAGGAACGATGTCAGCAGCCGTTCGACTCATCGTCGCGGGACTTGCCGTCGGCGCCGTCGCGGCGCTGACCGCCGCGCTGCCTCGGGCGCAATTCTCGACGCGTTCCGAACTCGTCGTCCTCCACGTTCGCGTCGCCGACCGTGGAGGTTCGTACGCGACCGGCCTGACGCCGCAGGCATTTCGCATCCTCGAAGACGGCCAGCCGCAGGACGTCCGCTTCTTCGAGAACATGGACGCCCCGGTCACCATCGGTCTCGTGATCGACAGCAGCGGCAGCATGCGCAACGTGCGCGAGCGTGTGATCGCCGCGTCCGCGGAGTTCGTTGCGTCGAGCAATCCCGACGACGAAGTCTTCGCGCTGGTCTTCAACGACTCGGTGCACGCGGTGCTGAATGAATCGGAGCCGTTTACCGGAGACGCCGAGACGCTTCGGACGGCGCTGTCCGACGTGTTCGAGCCGGCGGGCCGGACGGCGCTCCACGACGCCATTTCCACCGCGCTCGCCTACGGCGCGCGTGGCGCCCGCGATCGGCGCGCCATCGTCGTCTTGAGCGACGGCGGCGACAACGCCAGCAAGACGAAGTTCTCCGAGGTGCTCGCGCAGGTTGAAGCGTCGAACGCGATCGTATATACCATCGCGCTCGCGGATCCCTTCGATCTGGAGAGCGATCCGAAGCGCCTCGCGAAGCTCGCCGACGTCAGCGGCGGGCGCGCCTTTTCGCCGAAGGACGTCGCCGGCGTTCACGACGCCTTCCAGCAGATCGCGCGAGACATCCGGCACATCTACACGATCGGCTACGAGCCGAGGGGCCTGGGCCGCAAAGCCGGCTTCCGGCACATCCACGTCGAGGCGTACGCCCCGGGCGGGCGCAAGCTGGACGTGCGCACGCGCACCGGGTATCTGGCGCCCGCCGACGGCGCCGGCAAGGGTCAGGAATGAGAAGAGCGATCGAGCTCACGCTGCTGGCCGTGGCGGTCGGATGTCTCGGATGGTACGGCTGGCGCATGTACGAGATCTCCAGGAATCAGTCGGCGGCGAGCGAGGCCGTCGAGCAGACGTTGTCGAGGCCGTCGCCCTCGGTGTCGCCGGACGAGACGCCGGCGATCGCGAGCGTGATCGGCAGGCTCGACATCCCTCGTCTCCACCTCTCCGCGCCGATCAAAGCGGGCGAGGACGACAACGTGCTCGACGCCGCGGTCGGCTACCTGCGCGACACCCCGCTGCCCTGGCAGCCTGGCAACAGCGCGCTGGCGGCCCACCGCGACCGGCTGTTCCGGCCGCTCGAGCGTATACGCGTGGGCGACGAAATCCGGCTCTCCACCACGCACGGCGAGCTGATGTACCAAGTGAGCCGCACGTTGATCGTGAAGCCGGACGACGTGTGGGTGCTCGATCCGTCGCCCGACGCGAATCTCACCCTCATCACGTGTTTTCCGTTCACCTACGTCGGCCATGCGCCGAAGCGGTTCGTCGTGCAAGCGAGGAAAGTGAGCTCGGAAGTGAGTACTGAGAAGTCAGAGCTCAGAGCCGCGAACTAGTTCGAACGTACCTGCTCAGCAGCAGCATTTACACGGCGATCGTCCAGGGTCCGTCGTGGCTCATCGACAGCGACACCCGCCATTCCCCACATTGTGCATTTAGCACCGTCCTTGCACGTCAGCCCCGGGTGCGAAGGAACGAGGGAAACAGTCGTCGAAATGAACTATTGAGAGAGAAAAGGAGCTCGACCATGCAGACGAACCTGAAAGGTCTCGCCCTGGCTGCGCTGGTGACGTTCGCCGGCGCCGGAATCGCGAGTGCGCAAGCGCCGTCGCAGCGAAACCCGAACGCGCCGCCGTCCTCACCGGCCCCGTCCACGCAGAGCCCGTCCACCCAGAGCCCGTCGACGCAGAGCCCGCCCTCGTCGCAGGCCCCGTCGAGCCGCGAGGCGCAGACGACCCTCAGCGGCGAACTGACCCGCGTCAACCCGGACGCGAAGATGTTCACGGTGAAGAACGCCACCGGCGAGATCCAGTTCGAGTACAACGATCAAACGATGGTGACGGGGGCGCAGAAGAGCGTCGCCGGGCTCGGAACCGCCAACGGCGAGCAGGTCACGGTGACGTACCGCGTCGACGGCACGAAGAACATGGCGACGAAGATCGAGGTCAAGGACAAGAAGTAACTGACCGGCCGTGTCACGTGAACGCATCCTGATCGTCGAGGACGATGCAGCTGCTCGAGTCGGACTCGAGCAGCTGATTCGTAGCTGGGGATTCGACGTCGAGGCCGCCGCCGACGGCGAGCAGGCGCTCGAACGGATCGCGTCCTTCCAGCCGGGCATCGTGCTCACGGATCTCGTGGTGCCCAAGATCGGCGGCCTTGATCTGCTGCACAAGGTCGCCGAGCTCGGCGCGCACGTGACGACGGTCATCCTGACCGCGCAAGGAACCATCGAGACGGCCGTCGAGGCGATCAAGCACGGCGCCTACGATTACCTCACGAAGCCCGTCGACCTGCCCCGTCTGCAGATCCTGCTCGGCAAGATCATCGAGCACCACGAGACGCTTCGCGAAGTGCGCGTGCTGCGCAGGCAGTTGAGCGAATACGGCATGTTCGGCGCGCTCGTCGGGAACAGCGCCGAGATGCGCAAGATTTATCACGTCATCGAGCAGGCGGCGCCGACGAATGCCTCCGTCCTCATCAGCGGCGAGTCCGGCACCGGCAAAGAGCTCGTCGCCCAGACGATTCATCGGCTGAGCCCGCGTTCGAGCGCGACGTACGTGCCGATCAACTGCGTCGCGATCCCCGACATGCTGCTCGAGAGCGAGCTGTTCGGCCACGAGAAAGGCGCGTTCACCGGGGCCGTCGAGCGGCGGCCCGGCTGCTTCGAGATCGCGGATCACGGCACCCTTTTCCTCGACGAGATCGCGGAGATGACGCCGCCCACCCAGGTCAAGCTGCTGCGCGTCCTTCAGGAGCGCATGTTCCGCCGCCTGGGCGGGCGCGCCGAGCAGGCCGTGGACGTCCGCATCATCGCCGCGACCAACGTGGACCCGCAGTCGGCCGTCCGGGAAGGCAAGCTGCGCGAGGACCTGTACTACCGGCTGAACGTGTTCGAGATCAAACTGCCGCCGCTGCGGGATCGCAAGAGCGATCTGCCGCTCCTCATCGATCATTTCGTGAACGAGTACAACGAGCGGCACGGGCGATCGGTCGCCGCCGTCGAACCGCACGCGCTGGATTTGCTCTGCGCGTACTCGTGGCCGGGCAACGTACGCGAGCTGCGAAACGTCATCGAGCGCGCGACGATCGTGGCCGGCGGCCACTTCATCACGACGGAGGACCTTCCGCGCCTGGTTGACATCACGCGGCCGGCCGACCCGGACGCGCCGGCCCGCGGCCTGGCGCCCGGCCTCACCGTGGCGGAAGCGGAACAGCAGCTCATCGAAGTCACGCTGCAGCACACCGGCGGCAACAAGACGCGCGCGGCCGAGCTGCTCGGCATCAGCCTCAAGACGCTGCACAACAAACTCAACCGCGCCAAAGACGAGGACGCGCTGACGGCGTGATCGCCGCCGGCGCATACGGAGGAACTCGTGGGTGACGTACTCTACGCGGCGACACAATTCCGGACGCGGCCCGTCCGGGAGGAATTCACCGGCGACAAGGCGTCGATTCTCCTGGTCGACCCGGACCCGGCCACGCTCGCCGCCATGGAGCAGGCCCTCAGGCACGAAGGCTACGGCATCGCCACGGCCTTCGATGCGGCTGGCGCCGTGTCCGCGTCGCAACGTATGGCGTCCCTGGACCTGCTCGTGACGAACGTGCAGGCCACGCAGATGCACGCGGTCGAGCTGGCCGATCTGCTGCGCCGGCATCATCCAGCTCTGCAGGTGCTGTACATGACGACGGCTCAGGATGAGCTGTGGGGGGAACCGCTGCTGTTGTCGGGGGATGACGACGTGATCGAGAAGCCCTTCAGCGAGGGCGAGTTGGTAGAGGCGGTGTCATTCCTGTTGCGGTAGGGAGCGCGGCTTCACACGCCGCGCTTCCCCAGTGCCGCTACGCTTCCGATTGCTGTTCCGCGGGTTGCTGTCGATCCTGCTGTTGACGTTCCACATTGCGGTGGCTCGCAGCCCCGCCCTTGCGTCCCGCTTCCCGAGCTTCGTCGACCGTCCACTCGTGCGCATGGCCTTTCTCGTGTGCGGCTTTGCCGCCCTTGCTCGCGATGCTTCGCTGTTTCTCTGGATCCATCGATGCGAATCCGCGTCCTCGTTTCTCCACGTTGCCTCCTCAGGAACGCCCGCGAGAGTCGTGATGCAGAAACAAAGCCAGATAACGCCGCACGTTGCTGGTAATCAGAAAGTGCTCACGAACGTGCTCGTGGCCCTGCTCTCCCAGCTTCTGGGCGAGCGCAGGGTGTGACAGCAGGAACCTAATCTGGTAAGCCGTGCCCTCTACTGAGTGCGCGAGCAACCCAGTGTGCTTGTGAATGACCTGTGTGGGAATGCCGCCGACCGCGGATGCGACCACCGGCTTCTTCTTCCAGAGCGCCTCGGCGACCGTGAGTCCGAATCCCTCGCGCAAGCTCTTCTGTATGACGATGGTCGAGGCGCGCTGCAGCGCGTTGATTTCCACGGCGCTCCACGGCGGCAGATCCAGGACGTGGACGTCCGGATCCCCGGCGGCGGCCTCGCGCACTTCGGCGAGCACCTGCGCGCCCTCGGGATCGTCGGTGGCGCTTCCGCCCGCCAGCACCAGCTGGCAGTCCGCGTAGCGCTTGACGATCTGATAGGCGCGAATCACGCCGACCGGATCCTTCAGCCGATCGAATCTCGAGATCTGCGTCAGCACGGGCCGATCCGTGTCGATTCCAAACCGCGCCGCCACGTCCTGCACCTCGTCGTCGGGCAGGTCGCGGTTCTTGTCCGACAGCGGATCGATGCACGGATAAAAGAGGTATTGCGGGATCGGCAGCTGGCGCGAGAACTCCGGCGACGAAAAGAGCGACCCGTCGTAGCGGGAGACGAACGGCCGCAGGAAATTCCAGACGCGTTCGTTCGGCCGCGACAGATCGATGTGACAGCGCCAGATCCAGTGATTCTTGCCGGCGGGCCGCGCGTCGATGAGCGCGACGGGCTGCGGGTCGTGGATGACGGTGAACTCGCAGTCGAACGACAGACGCTGGCGGTTCTGCTCGTTGTAGGCGAGAAACGTCTCGAAGTCCTGCGGGCGTCCGTCGTACGGCCCGCCGTGCAGCGCGTTGTGAAACGCCTTCGTGATCTCGAAGAAGTCGTTGCCGCCCGTGATGACGTCCCACCGGGGCGCGACGCCAAGCTCCTGCATGAGCGGGATCAGCCGATTCAGGATCTCGGCGACGCCGCCGCCGACCGCCGTGGAGTTGACCATCTGAACCGTCCGCCCGGCCAGGCGTTTGGCGAGCGCACGGAGGTCGTCGACTTCCTGGACGCCGAGAATCGGCACGTAGTCGTCGAGGCGCATCAAGCGCGTCGGGGTCGCCGTTGTCCCAGTCATGCTGCCAGCTCCCGGTCGATGAGTTTGAGCAGGCGCCCCTTCGCGCCGTCGATCGTGTCGGTCGTGACGTCGATGCGATCGGCCTGGCGGGCGAGCCGTTCCAGGCCGAGCTCGTCCTTGAGCCACTGCGAGAAGTCGTTCGACTGCAGCTGAAGGCGCAACCGCGAGACGAGGAAGTGGAAATGAAACGACGCGTGGCCCATGCGCTCGAGACAGCGGCGGAAGTCCTCGAGCGTCCAGGCCTCCCATCCGAGCGGCACCAGCACTTCGAGGCTCGAGCAGAAGTAGAACGGCTCGAACGCCTCGACGGCGGCGGCGCCGGGATGCGCGGCGAGGAACTCGTCGACGATTTCGAGGAAATCGTGGCGGAGGCGCTGCAGGTCGACGTAGCCCCGGACGTCCACGCCCCCGAGCTGCTCGGCGAGCCGCGGACGATTCAGCCCGGCGAGCACCCACTGCGCGAAGTCGTTGGAGAAGCCTTCCGTCAGAAAATGGTACCGCCCGAGGCTCTGGAACGTGTGATAGAAAATCGACGCGTCGCTGCACTGCGCGAGCGCGTCGCGCAGCTCGGCGAGGTTCTGCGCGCGCTGGTTGTCGATACGGGTGATGTACGACGCGGTGAAGAACTCGAACGGCCGGTTCGCTCGGGTCATGGTCGTCACGGGAGCGCTCCCTCCAGCCGTTCGATAAAGCCCCGTACTTCGGCGGGGTTCGCGAGCCAGTAGCGTGCGCGCGTCTTCCGATCGCTCGTGCCAACCTTGATCGTGATGCCGCGATCCAGCAGCTCGAAGGCCGGCTCGTCGGTCGTGTCGTCGCCGACGTAGATCGGAAGATAGGGCGCGCGCAGCCGCCGAACGGCCTGACGGATCGCCGCCCCTTTGCCGGGTATTTCCCTCGGGAGGACCTCCCAGACGCACGAGCCCGGCAGCACGTGCAGGCGGGAACAGTGCCGAAGCGCCCGGTCCAGCAGGTCGTGGGCCCGGCGCGTGTCGCGACGGGACGCGCCGCGGGTATGGACGGACACGCTCATCTGCTTGTCTTCAATCCGCACGCCGCGACGGTCGCGGAGGCCGGCGACGAGACTCGCCCGAACGCGCGACAGCTCCCAGACTGTCGCGCGAGGCAGCCGTCGCATCGGCCCCCGCTCCCACCCGTACAACCCCCAATACTGCACCCGCGGCAGCCGCACGTATCGCCGCAGCACCCCGCGCCGGCGGCCGCTGACGATAATCGCCGTCACGCGCCGGTGACTGGAGATCCGATCGAGCACGTCGCGCGTCTGTCGGCTGAACGTGACGCCATCCGGCGACCGCCGGATCGCCACGAGCGTGCCGTCGAAGTCGAGGAACAGACGCAGCGCCCGTGCCCGCTCGACGCGGCGCGCCACTTCGTTCCACTTCTCAAACAAATGCTGCGGCATTGTGGCTAATGCACCGTCGTGGCCATCATGCGGTCCGGCGTCTCCACCCGCACCTCCGCGACCTCGGAGATGAGGTCGGCGGCCCATCGATACACGTTGTGCGTTCTCACCTCGCGCCGCATGTGGCGCATTCGAATCTGCCGCTCTTCGACCGGCATCTCGATCGCGAACCGGATCGCCTCCGCCAGCTGCTCGATGTCGTACGGGTTGACGCGCACCGCGTCGTGCAGCTCGCGGCTCGCGCCCGTAAACTGGCTCAGCACCAGCACGCCATCGTCGTCGTCACGGCTGGCGACGAACTCTTTCGCGACCAGGTTCATGCCGTCGTGAAGAGACGTCACCAGACAGAGCTGGGCGGAGCGGTACAGCGCGCTGATGTCGCGGTGATTCGAGATCTTCTCGAGGAGTTGAATGGGCTTCCAACCGCCCGCCCCGAAGCGGCGGTTGATGCGGTCGGCCTCGGAGCGGACGTCTACGAGTAGATCCTGATACCGCTTGATTCGCGTGCGGCTCGGCGCGCCGACCTGCACGAACGTGAACCTGCCGCGGTAGTCGGGATACTTGTCGAGAAAGCGCTCGACGCCGAGGAAGCGTTCCAGGATCCCCTTGGTGTAGTCCACGCGATCGACGCCGACGCCGACGAACTCCGCGGCACCGAAGCCCAGCCGCACCGCGGCCGACTCTCCCGGCTGGCTGGATTCGGGCTCCTCGGACGGCGGGTCGAAGGCCACGCTGATCGGATGCGGCCGAATGACGGTCGTATGGTCGCGGCGGCGCACCGCCAGCCGATCCCATTCGATGCGGCATTCGAACGCGCGGTCCACGGTCTCCAGGAAATTCTGGCAGTGCGCCTGGATGTGGAAGCCGATGATGTCGGCGCCGAGCATACCGTCGAGCAGCTCCTGCTGCCATGGGCAGATCTCGAACGCTTCAGGGTTCGGCCAGGGGATGTGCCAGAACATCGAGACGCGCGCGTCGGGTCTCGCCTCTTTGATCAGGCGCGGCAGCAGCGCGAAGTGGTAGTCCTGCACCAAAACGACGGGCCGCTCGACGTCGCGCATCTCGTCGAGCACGGCATCGGCGAACTTCTGATTGACGAGGCGGTAATGCTCCCAGTCGTTCACGCGGAAGATGGGCCGGGTGTGCGCGATGTGGCAGAGAGGCCACAAGCCCTCGTTCGCGAACCCGAAGTAGTACCCCTCTTCCTCTTCTCTCGTAAGCCAGACGCGGCGCAGCGTATAGCGTCCGCGATCGGGCGGCACGCGCACGCGGCCCCGCGCGTCCACGACTTCCCGGTCGGCGTCGCCGGACGCGTGGGCGACCCACGTGCCGTCGCACGCGACGAGCACCGGCTCGAGCGCGGTGACCACGCCGCTCGCCGGCACAACCGCTTCGATGTTTCGGCCGCGGTGGACGTGCTCGTACGGCTCCCGGTTGGAGACGACGATGAGGCGCGTGCCGCGCAGCCGCTCCTGCATGCCGACGCGGAGCTTTTCCGGGGTCCACAGCGAATCGGCCGTCTCGCGAAGACGCGCTTCGGCCTCCGCGCTCGCTTTTGCCGACGCGAGGCTCTGGGCCAGGCTCGCCGCCTCTGAGGAAATCGGATCGAGCAGGCTGCCCGGCTGAGCCTCGGCGCGCGGCGAGACCCGGCCGAACCGGAGGTCGCGCATCCACCGCGCCGTCCGCGCAATCGGCGCGAGCACCGCGGACTGCATCACGAAATACGTGATGACCGTGATGAGAAGCAGGAGCGGCACGACGAAGAGCAGCGCGTTGCGCACGACGCGGCCGGGCGTGGCCGCCACCATGCTGGCGTCGAGGAACACAGTCAGGAGAACGGGGGCGGTCGACTCGCCTTCGAGCGGCGTCGTGTAGGCGAACAGCGGCCGGTCGCCCAGCGTGACGAATTCACTGCAGCCTTGCGGCACTTCGCACCCGGCGCCGACGGAGGGATGGCCGCCGGTGGCCGCGCTGATCGACGGGCTCACGGCGATCGGCGTCATGTTGGCGTCGTAGACCGCGAAGCCGCCAAGCCCGTGCCTGGCGACGAGCCGATCGAACGTGCTCGCGAGGGCTTTCACCGAGTTGCCGCGCAGCGCCGGCTCCGCGGCCTCGCGCAGCCGGTCGGCGACGATCTCGGCGCGCTGCTGCAGCTCGACCTGGAGCGCGAACTGTTCGGCGCGCACTTCACTCCAGGCCGCGACGACGACGACCAGCGTGACGCCGGCGACGAGCAGCGCGATGAGTCTGAAGCTGAGAGTCATGTGAGGGGGGACGAGGGGCGGGCCCTATCGTCCCGCCCCTGCCGACCGGTCTCCGGAGGACGTGTTACGCGAGCACGCGGATGACGACGCGCCGGTTCTGCGCGCGGCCTTCCTTCGTCTTGTTGGACGCCACCGGCTTTTCGCTGCCGTAGCTGATGACGTTCATCTTGTGCAGCGGAATCTGGTGCTGCTCGAAGAGGTACCGCTTGACGGCCTCGGCGCGCTCCATCCCGACCTTCTCGTTGATGGCCTTGCCGCCGACGTTGTCGGTGTGTCCTTCGATCTCGAAGAATGCGCCGTTCGGATCGGCCTTGAGCTTGTTGACCATCTCGTCCAGCTTGGCTTTCGCCTCGTCCGGCAGATCGGTCTTGCCGAACTTGAACTGGCCTTCGTCTTCGCTGATCACGACGGTGTAGACCAGCCGCTTCGCGTTCTTGTCGATCTCCTCGGCCCGCGCACCCACTTCGTTGGCACGCGCACCGGCGGCCTTCGCGTCGTTGCCGGCGGTGTTGGCCGCCTGTTGCGCGGCGTCGGCCGCGCCCTGCGCCGCCTGCGCCTTCTGGTTCACGTCGTTGATCGCGCCTTCGTTCTTGCGCGTCCGCTCCTGCGTTTCCTCGACGGACTGCGTGAGGTTGTCAACCTTGCCGTTGACCTCGCCGACGCGGTTCCTCACATAGCCTTTCGTGGCGCACGCCGCCGAGCCCATTGCGACCAGGCTCGCCACCGTGACTGTGGACATCCATTTCGACATACCGTGCCTCCTCGTTGACAAGACTCCTAAGATCGGCCGCCTGCTCGCGGTCCTGCGACGTATCCGCTACGTGTCCGTACGACGAACTTCCCCTCGCGCACGCGGACCGTCAGCGGATGCCAGCCCTCGGGCGCGCTCGATTCGAACGACATCAGGTACTGATGCCGCAGCTCCGACACGATCTGGCGCACGGCCGTGTCGGACTCGAGCGGTGTGCTGCCCTGGAACAGCGCGCCGCCCGTCCACTGCGAGAGGTTTTCCAGGGAACCTGCCGGCCTGACGGCGAACTTGTCGCCGCTCACGGCCTCCTCGTCGGCGCGGTCGTGCGCCGACGACACGACGATCGTGTAGACGGGCATGTCCACCGCGCTCACGACCGCTGAAGCGCCGGCGGCCGTCGATCGGCTGCGATTGTCGAGGCCGTCGGTCACGACGACGACCGCTCGGCGCGACGCGCCTTGCGACGCGAGCGTCCGGCCTGCCTCGACCACCGCGTCGTAAACGGCGGTCGATCCCCACGGCCGCACCGAGTCGAGCCGCTGGACGATCTCTGCCGGGTTGGTCGTGTACGGCTGAACCTCATGCAGCTCGGTGTCGAATGTCAGCAGCGCAATGCGGTCGCGTCCGACCTGCAGCTCGGCAGCCAGCCGCGTGATCGCGTCGCGGGCGTTCGCCCACTTCGGATCGATATGCATGCTGCCGCTGGTGTCGAGCAGTACCGCCAGGCTGATCGGCGCTGGCTCCGATCGGAAGTCGGCGATGTCGCGCACGCGCCCTGCGTCCGTCAGCTCGAAATCCCGTCTCGCGAGGCCCGTCACGGGCCTGCCATCGCGATTCTTGACGATGACGCTCACCGTCACCAGATCGACGCCCGTCTTGAACGTCGGCGGCGTCGGCCCGAGCGGCGATGTCTGCTGTGATGCTCGCATCCGCGGCGCCGCGAGAATCGCCACGACCGCCAGGGCGGCGCTCACGACGTTTATCACCTGACGCTCGCGATTCATCGGCCACTGGTGTCTTCAACTCTCTTGCCATCGCTCGCGCCCGCGTAATTCGCACAGCGAATGGATGTTGACGCACAGCCATACTTGCGCGGTGACTGCGGGGCGTCGTTACCGTGTAATTTTGGCGAGCACGTCCTGCTCGGCTCGACCGCGCGTGTTCGCTGCGGTTTGATGCGCGGGCTGGGCAGGAGAACGAAACGGAGACTAGGTGAGCCGGAACCCAACAGATGGCATTCGAGTGCTGTCCAGTGGGCGTGAGACGGGATTGCGTCGTCAGTGCACGTTCAACGGGACGGAGCCGTCGGTTTTGGCGTCACCGCCTCGGCGCCGGACTCGTGATCCGCAGCGCCGTGGTCATCCGGATTCGGCGTCGTGGACGGCGGGTCGCTCGCGGGAAACGAATCCTCGAGTGTGTCGTCCAGCTTTCTTTCGCGGTTCCGATGCTCTTCCGTACGCTCGGGCGATCGTGTGTCCATGATGTTCGTCCCCCCCTCACCCCGTGCATGAAGTGGTCCGCGGCATTTCGCTTGCTGATAACTCATACGGAAGGAGACCCTAATGAACACCGATACGCTCAAAGGGAAATGGCATCAGATCAAGGGCGAAGCGAAGGTGCGGTGGGGCAAGCTGACCGACGACGACCTCGACATGGCCGCCGGCCACACCGAGAAGCTCATCGGCTTGGTGCAGGAACGCTACGGCTACGAGCGCGACCGCGCCGAACGCGAAGTCCGCGACTTCGAGGATCGACACACGACGGTGACGAAGTAACATCTCCAGGCAGGAACGGCGGGATAGGCGGGCCTGTCCCGCCTATCCTGCGCGTCCGTCCCTACTTATACGCAGGCGTCTTCGGTTCGTCGTGCACGTTCGCCTCTCCGGCCGAGGCGATGTCGGTCGCGCCCGTGCGTCCGAGCACGTCCTTCGCGCGCGTGACCTCATCGCGCGTGTCGCAATGCACCGACACGAGCACGCCGCCTTCCTTCAGTCGACCTTCATAACGCTTCGCTTCGTACTCAGGGATACCGAGGCCGATCAACGCTCCGACGAGGCCCCCGACGGCTCCGCCGACGCCGAGGCCGGCGAGACCCGCCATGATCGGGCCCGCGGCGATGAACGGACCAGCGCCCGGAATCGCCAACGCGCCGATACCGGCCAGCAGCCCGAGCGCGCCGCCCAGAATGCCGCCGGTGGTGGCGCCGGTGGTCGTGCCCTCGGGCGCTTTGGTGTGCTTTTCGTGTGCGAAGTCCTTCGTGCCCTGCCGGTCCGGCAGCAGCACCGAGATGTCGTTATTCGAAAAGCCGGCCTGTACGAGCGATCCGACTGCCTGCTCGGCGGCCGTCGTGCTCGAGAAGATTCCAAACACCGACAGCTTGCGATTCTCCATGTGATCACCTCCTACTAGTTTTTTGACGCGGGCGCGATGGTCAGCTCATTCACGACGTGCCCCGTGCCGGCCACGGCGACCGCTTTCGACTCGATCAGTTTCTTCTCGCTGTCCGATCGCACTGGTCCTCTCAGCGTCACCGTTCCGTTGCGTGTGACGATCTTCACGTTGTGCGCATAAGTCGACAGGCCCTTGTCTCCGACGATCGACTCCCGGATCTTCTTGGTGGCGTCGAGATCGGCGGCGCTGTTGCCCTGCTGGTCGGCCGTCACGGTGCCACCCTGACGATCGGCCTTGTTGGCGGCCGTGTTGTCGGGCTTCCGCGCATCTTGCGCGTATGCACCGCCGACCGCCAACAGCGTCAATGCGGCCGTCGCGGTCAACGTGCGAACCGCACTCGATAACGATGTGTAATGCATGTGAGACTCCTGAGACTGAAAATGACAACGCCGTCGCGAACTCCGCGACGGCGTTGCCGTGATCGTGAGTCGGCGCCGCGTCGGCGGCGTCGGAGCGGCTAGGGCGTGAGCGTCCGTCGCCCCGACGCAAGGTGGATCAGCAGCAGTACGGCGCCGATCAGAAACAGCACCCAGGCAATCTGCGTCGCAACGGCTGCCACGCCAAACATGCCCAGAGCTCCAGCGATCAACCCGACCAACAAGAACAAGAGCGCATAGTTCAGCATGTCGGTCCTTCCTTTCCTTCAGTTACAGGATGCAGAGATCGAGCCATGGACGCGGTCTCGTCACCGCCGAGCTGCGGGCAGCACACTCCTTGCACCGCCATTCCCTGACAAACAAGGAAGCACAACTCATGAAGAGCCTCACGCTCAATCTTCCGACATTGGCTTTCGTCGTCGTCACGCGCGCCGCACTCGCGGCGGGCGCGGGCCTGTTGTTGGCACCGAGGTTGTCAGCGCGTCAACGTCGCTCGCTGGGCGTTGCGCTCGTCGGCGTAGGCGCGGCGACCACCGCGCCGGCTGTGTGGTCGGTGTTACGCGCGGTTGCCCGCTTCCGGTCGCAGCGCCCTGCGCAGATCGAGCGCGACACGCGCCTGATCGGCTTGACGCGTTTTCCTCGCAAGGCTGATGACGAATTGGTGGGAGATGAGATTCCAGACGCCGACGAAGCCTGACGATCCGCCGGCGCCGCCGCCGACGCCGCCGACCGAACCAACGTCGCCGCCAGTACAAGATCCGCCACCCGAGCCGCGGCCGAAGCCGCCGTACATCGTGTGACGGGCTAGACGGTTCTGAAGGCGGGAGCGCGCTCGGGCAGTTCGCCGATGGTCAGCGAACCCGCGTCCGCGAGGACGGCCGTGCCGTCAGGCCCGACGACGTGCGTATGTTCTTCGCAGATGCTGGCCACGCAGGCATCCTTATAGAAGTTGCCCGTCGAGTAGCCACAGAGCAGGGAAAACGCGTCGAGGCGGGCCAACTTATTCCACAGCGTCTCGAGCTGAATGGCCGCGGTGTCCAGGCCGTCTTTCCACAGGAGGTCCACCATCTCGCCGTACGCGCGGATCGTGATGTCCTTCCGTCCCGCGCGCAGGCGCTCCAGCGTGTGAAGGGCGCTCTCGGCAAACAGGCGGGGATCGGGCAGGCCGTCCACCATGAATGTGGACATCATCTTCCTCGCGTCGAGCATCAGGAGATCGCCGGCGCTATGCATGCGGACGATATCGAAGTGGCGGGCTTGCAGCTCGTCGAGGATTCCGCGTCGATGATCCGCCGTGGCCACGACGAGCGCCGGCTGGCCCACCGCCAGACCTTCGCCCAGATAGCCGGCGACAATCCGGCAGAGCGACTTGTCGCTGTCGTAGAACCGGACCGCGTGAAAGTGCCCTTTCGTCGGCGGCGTCGTGTTGATGATCGGGTTCGTGCCGATCATGCCAGCCCCATCGGGCGCGGGTTGGTGCGATCCATCTGCATGAAGCTGCCGTCACGCGTGCGCGTCAGGAACTTCGCGTCCACCAGGCTGGCTAGCAGGTCCTTACATAGGTCGCGGTCCAGCCCCCAGAGCCGGCAGGCCTGCGGCTGCGTCAGACGCAGCCCCGGCATTTCGAGGAACTCGCACTGGATTCGCCTGAAAAGCTCTTCTGGTATCGCGCGGCTGTCAGGTGTCATGAGCGTGCCCTCCCGTTCGCCGATGGCGACCTCAGCAGTTGTAAAAAAACGTTCTGCGGATGAGCAAGGGATGTACCTGGCAGCAACGGAAATTTTCCGGAGTAAATTCCCCTCGAGACGCACGGTCCACGGCAGGGCTGTCCCAACCGTGAGCAATCAAGGTCACATCAATGGAAGAGCGGCGCTACTATCGGCCGCACCTGCATCGGTCGAAGCGTCAAGGGTTTTCCGCGACGTCAATATGGCCTCAACCTTGCCACGCGCCATCGGCGAATGACGGAACACGCCGGCGCGACACATGACACTTCGCTGCGGATTCTGCTCGTCGAAGACGACTCCGATCAGGCGGCGTTCACGCAGACGATGCTCCAGAGCGCGTCGACGGCGTGCGTGCGGCTCGACCACACGACCTCCGTCCGCGGAGCCATCGATCGGCTGTCCGACCAGTCGTATGACGTCGCCCTCCTCGATCTCGGCCTGCCGGATGCCCAGGAGCTCGAGGCCCTCAACAGCCTCGTCGGGGCCGCGCCCGATCTGCCGCTGGTCATCCTGACCGGCACGGAGAGTGACGCGCTGGCCCTCCAGGCGGTCAAAAGCGGAGCGCAGGACTATCTCGTCAAAGGCCAGGCGACGCCGGAAGTCGTCGTCCGGGCCATTCGCTACGCGATCGAGCGGAAGCAGTCCGAGCTCCACATTCGGCATCTCGCGTACTACGACAGCCTCACGCTGCTGCCGAACCGGCGGCTGCTCATGGAGCATCTCGGGCAGACGCTCAGGCGCGCGTCCCGTGCCGGCTCGATCGTGGGCGTCTTCTTCATCGACATCGATCACTTCAAGCAGATCAACGACGAGTTCGGCCACGCCGTGGGCGACAGCGTCCTGACGCAGCTCGCGACGCGCCTCTCCGCATCCCTCCGCGGCAGCGACACGCTGGGCCGGCTGAGCGGCGACGAATTCGTGGCGATCGTCGAGGCCAACATGCCGCGCGAGCTCGCGCTCGTGGCCGACAGCCTCCAGCGCTGCCTCAAGGCGCCGTTCGCGACGTCGCACGGGGAGCTGTTCGCGACGGTCAGCATCGGCGTCAGCGCGTTTCCGGCCGACGGATCCGACGTCGGCGAGCTGTTGCGCAACGCCGATCACGCGATGTACCGCGCCAAGGCGCAGGGCCGCGACACCGTCCGGTTCTACGCCTCGCCTCCCGAGACGACGCGGTCCTTCTCCCTCGCGTTCACGAGCGCGCTGAGGCGCGCGCCCGAGCGCGGCGAGCTGATGGTGCACTTCCAGCCGCTGGTGAACCTGCGCCGGAACGAGGTAGACGGATTCGAGGCGCTGGTGCGATGGCAGCATCCGAGCCAGGGTGTCGTCCCGCCGAACGACTTCATCCGCATGGCGGAGCAAAGCGATCTGATTCTGGCCATCGAGCGCTGGGTGCTGCACACGGCGATGGCCGAAGCGCTCCACCATCCGCGGGCGCGCGAGCTGAAGCTCGCCGTCAACTTGTCGCGCCGGCACTTCGACAATCCGGCGCTGGTCCGCCAGCTGCGGCGCATCGTCCGCGGCGTCGGGTACGACGCGCGGCTGCTCGAGCTCGAGCTGAGCGAGAGCGGGATGATGCACCACCCGCAGCGCGTGCTGCACCATCTGAAGGCCTGCCGCGACCTCGGGATGACGATCACGGTCGACGACTTCGGGACCGGGTACTCGTGCCTCGGGCTGATGAAGGAATTACCGCTGAGCTCGCTGAAGATCGATCAGTCGTTCGTCAAGAACTGCGCGACCGATCCGATCAACCGCGCGCTCGTCTCGGCGATCGTCAGCATGGGGCACGCGCTCGGGCTCGAGGTGACGGCCGAGGGCGTCGAGACGGAAGCCGAGCTCATGTGTTTGCGCGAGCTCAACTGTGATCGCGCGCAAGGCTGGTACTTCGGACGCCCGGTGCCGAGCACCGAGATCTCGGAAATCCTCGACGCGAACGACCGCCGCCGCCTCGCCTCGCTGTAACGCTCGTCGTAACTTTCTTCCCCGTCGGTTTCGAACGGCCGCGACATCTGATGAGCACGCGCCGCCACAGCAGTGAGCAGCGCGGCGGCACTGTCGCGCTCGCGCGTGGCGCGGATGTCAGCCCTGACTGGGCTCGCGCTTCACGACGCGCCTCGCCGACGCCGCCACGATCACCAGCACGGCGCCGGTGCCAAACAATTCCGCGGACTCCGGAACTTCGGTCGGCGTCGGACGCGTCGAGAGCTCGACAGTACTCGCGAACGATCGCGCGCCGAGGGATATCGTGATGCCGATTGCCAGGACCATCGCTGCCAATTGGACAATCCGCCTCAATCTTTTCGGTCGATTGTCAACACTTTGCATTTCTCGTTCACCCGGTCGAGTTGCGGATGTTCAAGTCGCGTGCCGCTCGATCGGCGCACGCGATCGTTCGGTCGCGGTCCGGTGCTCTTCACTTTTTGCGAACACTCTTTCCTCACGATCGCCGCTGTTGAGACGGCCGCGCGTTCGGTCATGGGATTACTGGCCCACAAATTTCCGAATGACGGCACCGAGATTGCTTTGTCGAGCGCGTGCGTACGGGACTCGAGCGTATGAGGAGCGGTCGAACGAATTCATGAACAGCAAACAGCACATCATGGTCGTCGACGACGACGTCGCCATCTGCGAATTCCTGCGGATGTTTCTCGACGGACTCGGGTACCACGGCGTCACCGTGAACAGCGCCGAGGAAGCGGTGCAGCAGTACAGCGCCGAACGTCCCGAGGCCGTGATCATGGACGTCTTCATGCCCGGCGGCATGGACGGACTCGGCGCGCTCGCGGCGTTCAAGAAGATCGACCGCGACGTGCCCGTCATCGTCATCTCGGGCCAGGGCCGGACGAACACCGTCGTGCAGGCGATGAAGCTCGGGGCGTTCGACTTCATCAGCAAGCCGTTCGACGAAGCCGACCTCGAGGCGCTGCTCGCGGACGCGTTGCGCCAGCGGCGGCCGAGCCGCGACCAGCTCTCGCGCGACGGCATCATCCACAACTCCCATCAGATGCTCTTCGGCGACAGCCCGCGGATGCGGGAGGTGCGGGATCTGATCGAGCGCGCCGCCAGCACGGACGTGACCGTGCTGATTCGCGGCGAGAGCGGCACGGGCAAGGAGCTCGTGGCGCGCGCGCTCTATCGCGCCTCGGCGCGGCGCGACCGCCCGTTCGTGAAGGTGAACTGCGCGGCGCTGCCGAGCGAGCTCCTCGAATCGGAGCTGTTCGGGTTCGAGCGCGGCGCCTTCACGGGCGCCATCCAGCAGAAGCCGGGCAAGTTCGAGTTCGCCAACAAGGGCACGATGTTCCTGGACGAGATCGGCGACATGAGCTTTCCGCTGCAGGCCAAGCTCCTCCAGGTGCTGCAGGATGGCGAGTTCACGCGTCTCGGCGGCAAGCAGGACGTGCGCGTCGACGTCCGGATCGTCGCGGCGACCAACCGCGATCTGACGCGCGCGGTCGCCGACGGTCAATTCCGCGACGATCTGTTCTTCCGGCTGAACGTCGTCTCGATCGATCTGCCGCCGCTCCGCGAGCGGCGCGACGAGATCCCGATCCTCACCGAGTACTTCCTGCGCCGCTACTCGGACGAATACGGCAAGCCGTACACCGACGTGTCGCCCGACACCAAGCGCCTGTTCATGGAGTACGCGTGGCCGGGCAACATCCGTGAGCTGCAGAATCTCGTCCGCCGCGCCGTCGTCCTCGGGACCGAGTCGGCGGTGAGGAAGGAAATCGGCCTCGGCTTCCCGGTCGCCCGGGACCGGATGTCACGCATGTCCGGTCCGTCGCTCGCGCCGGTGCCGCCGATCGAAATCGCGGCGCCCACGCCACCGCCGGCCGCGCCGCATCCGGAACCCGCGCCGATGGACGGCAACACCTCGCTGAAAGACATCTCGCGAATCGCCGCCCGGGAAGCCGAGCGTGTGCTCATCCTCCGGATGCTCCAGCAGACGCGCTGGAACCGGAAGGAGGCGGCGCAGATCCTGGGCATCAGCTACAAGGCGCTCCTCTACAAGATCAAGGACGCCGGCCTCGACAAAGCGCCACAACCATGAACGTCAACCTCTCCGCGTCATCCGCGCTCCGGGGCACCTCGCGTCTGCTCGCGCCGACGGCGTTCAAGTTCGTCCTGAACCGGGAGCTGCGCCGCGCCATGCGGTCCAGCACGCGCCTCAGTATCGTCGTCATCGAGACGACACGCAGCCTGGACGGCGTCACGGTGACGGCCGACGAGCGGACGATTCGCGAGGTCGCGCAGCTCGTCAACGACGAGATGCGCGACCACGATCTCTTTGGATTCGCCGACGAGGGGACGCTGTCGCTCGTCCTTCGCGGCACCGACTACTCACGATCCGTCCGCGTTGTCGATCGGCTGCTCTCGCGCCTCGAGACCCATCAGTTCACGGCGCCGATTCAGATCGCGCTCGGCGCGGCCTGCTACCCCATGCACGCGATGGGCGCCGAGTCGCTCAAGCGGTGGGCACTGGCCCATCCCATTGCCTGTTGCCGTGGATGCACCGATGCGCCCTCGGACCTGACTCAGAAGAATTGAGGTCACAGCCATGAGACTCACACGCAGCGTTCTTTCCGTCGCTCTCCTGCTGGGAGCCGCCCTGACGGCCGCGCCGCCGGCGCGCGCCGCCGGTCCAGAAAGCGCGACGGTCCAGCCCGGCGCCGATTACCGCCTCGGCTTCGGCGACAAACTGCGGATAGAGGTGTACCGCGACGCGCAGCTGTCGCAGTCGGTGCAGATCCGTCCCGACGGCAAGATCACGCTGCCGCTCGTCGGCGATCTCGAGGCCAACGGGCGGACGCCGATCGAGCTGCGCGACACGATCACGCGCCAGCTCAAGGACTACATGACGAACCCGGTCGTCACGGTCATCGTCGTCGAGACGAAGGCGCCGGTCGCGTACGTCATGGGCGAGGTGAATCATCCCGGCGCAGTGACGCTGCAGGACGAGCGCCTCACCGTGCTGCAGGCGCTGGCGCTTGCCGGCGGCCTGAAGGATTTCGCCGACGCGAAGAACATCCACATCCTGCGACGGCAGACGCCCGGCGCGCAGAAGTCGGGGAAGAAGTCCGACGACACCGAGCAGACGATCACGTTCAACTACAAGGACGCCATCCGTGGCAGCGCGCCTGTCTATCTGTACCCCGGTGACACGGTCGTCGTCCCGGACTAGAGGCACACGATGTCAGCCGTTGTTCGAACGCTATCGGTGTCGGTGCTCGCCCTGGCGATCGCCGGTCGAGCTGCCGCTCAGCAGGGGTACTCCGCCTCGCCCGACATCACGGTGACGCCTCCGCCGGGCTGGAGCTTGACGCCCGCGCTGGGCGTATCGCAGACCTGGGACGACAACATCACGTTGAAAGGCCCCGGCGACAACCCGATCAGCGACTCGATCAACATCCTCAACCCTCGCGCCGAGCTGAACTACCTGAGCGCGCGCGGGCAGCTGGCCGCGCGATACGACGGCGCTTTCCTTCTCTATCGGACGTCGAACACGCTCGACGCCTTCGAGCAGCACGCGTCGCTGTCGGCGAAGCGCAAGCTCTCCCGGAAGACCGCGTTCTTCGTCGACGGCAGCGCCGCCCAGGCGCCGACCACCGAGCTCCTGCAGCTGACCGCGGTGCCGTACGTCCGGACCGGGTCGCGCACGGAGGACGCGCGCGCCGGTATCGAATCGACGATCAGCAAACGTCTGTCGATCGTCGCCGACGTTCACGTCCAGGAGGTGAAGTTCGACGAGGCCGCGCCGTTCGCCAACCTGCTCCTCGGCGGCACGAGCTTCGGCGGGGGGTTCGTCCTTCGCGACCGGCTGTCGGAGATGACGACGCTGACCGCCGATTACGACGGGCTCCGGGCGAGCATCGGCGAGCGCGGCGACATCTTCCTCGTGCAGAACGCGACGGTGGGGCTCGAGCGCCAGCTGACGAAGAACATGCGGATCGCCGGCGCCGTCGGCGTGGCCCGCCTCGACGCTCCCGCGTTCGGACCGGCGAAGACGGGCCCGAGCTACCGGCTGAGCCTCGCGCGCGATCTGCGCTCGTCGGTCGTCGAAGTGCTGCTGTATCGATCCTTCGTGCCTTCGTGGAGCTTCGGTGGAACGACGCAGAACGAAGAGGCGACGGTGAAGCTGCGCGTGCCCCTGTCGCGCCGGATCTACACGCAGTCGCTGGTGTCGTGGCGCCACGACGACCCGCTCGTCGTCGTCACGCCGCCGCTCAAATCGGTGTGGATCCAGGGCACGGTCGGCTACACCGCGCGATCGTGGGTCCGAATCGAGGGGTATTACCTGGGCACGAGGCAGACCGTCATCGCGCCTGACGAGCTGCTGTCCCACAACCAGTTCGGGTTCCAAGTCATCGCCAGCAAACCTGTGAGGCTTCGCTAATGGAACGACACATCACGCCGCTCGACTACGTTTCGATGATCCGGCGCCGCCGGTGGACCTGGCTGACGCCGCTCGTGCTGTCGGCCGTCGTCGGCTGGCTCCTCGTCAAGTATCTCCCGCGGGAGTACAGGTCGTCGACGACGATCGGCGTGACGGCGGCTCTCGTCTCGCCGAACCTGGTCAGCCAGGCGACGCCGTTCGACAACCAGGAACGGATGCGCGCCATCCAGCAGCAGCTGCTGAGCGTGCCGATCCTCGCGCGAATCGCCCGCGAGGAGGGCGCGACCGACGCGGATATCGCCCGCCGCATGGCGAAGCTGCGCAGCGGGATCTCGATCACGGTGCCCGAGCCCGTCGCCGCGACCAACGAGCCGCGGCGGCTGGACACCTTCGTGATCAACTACGCCGATGAGACGCCGGAGCGCGCGCAGCGCATCGCGAACCGTCTGGCGGCCGTATTCGTGGACGAGAACTCGAAGGTCAGGACCGAGCGCGCAAACGACACGACGGCGTTCATCGCCGCGCAGCTGGCCGCCAGCCAGGTGCGGATGACGGAGCTCGAGGCGCGGCTGCGCCGATCGAAGGAAGCGCACATCGGCCAGCTGCCGGAGCAGACGCAGGCCAACCTGCAGACCCTCGCGGGGCTGCGCCAGCAGCTCGTCGCCAACTCGACGGCCGCCCGCAGCGAGCGCGATCGACTCTCGCTCATCGAGCGGCAGATCGACGCCATCGACCGGAACACCGTCGACGAGCCGGGCAACGGCCGGCCGGACACCAGCGTGCTGTCCGCCGAAGCGCGCGTCGCGAAGCTCGAGCAGGATCTCGCGATCGCACAGGCGACCTACACCGACAAACACCCCGACGTCCAGGCGCTGAAAGAAGAGCTCGCCTCGGCGCGTCGCGACGCGCAGTCCGTCCGTCAGCAGCCTCCGGCGGATCGCCTCGCGCGTCTCGGGCGAAATCCGGCCTACCAGCAGCTGGTCGGCGAGCGCGAGTTGTCGCGCCAGCGCATCAGGGATCTGGATCGCGACAGCCAGGACACGCAGCAGCTGATCAAGGCCTATCAGGCGCGCGTCGAAGCGTCGCCGATGGTCGAGCAGCAACTGGCCGCCATCGAGCGCGACTACGCGCTCGAACGGCAGCAGTATTCCGACCTCTCGGCGAAGCAGCGCGCGGCCAGCATTTCCGCGAGCGTCGAGCGCGATCGCAGCGGCGAGCGCTTCGCCGTTCTGGAGCCCGCGACGTATCCCACCGATCCGGTGAAGCCCGTCCCCGCCCGCGTGATGCTCGGCTCGCTGCTCGTCGGACTCTGCCTGGGCGCCGCCCTGACGCTTGGCCGCGAATATCTCGACACGTCGGTCCACGACGAACGGGATATCCGCGACAACCTCGAGCTGCCCGTCCTCGGCAGCATCAAGCACATCCCGGCGTAGCGATCGTCAAAGGAGATCCGTATGAGCCGCATGCAGTCGATTCTCGAAAAAGCCGAACGCGAGGGCGCGGTCATGCGCCTGCGGTCGCAGCCCGACACGGCCGGCACCGTCGTACCGGCCGCGCCGTTGGACGTGGCCGTCGCGGCGGCTCCGGCGGCCTCGGCCATCGGTACGTCGGCAGCCCTGTCCAGCGTCACGCCGGCGCAGGCCGCGCCCGTCGTGCGCACGTCCGGCGCCTTCCGCCTCAATCGCGCGCTCGTCGCCGCCGTCTCCGGCGACAACGTCGTCGCGGAACAGTACCGGGCGCTCTGCACGCGGATTGCGCGCGCGGATGTGAGCGGCTCGATTCACGCAATTCTCGTCACGAGCCCCGGCGCCGGCGAGGGCAAGAGCATCACGGCCGCCAACCTCGCGCTGACGATGTCGCGGGAATATCAGCGGCCCGTGTGCATCGTGGACGCGAACCTCCGGGCGCCGCGTCTGCACCAGCTGTTCGGCCTGCCGGAGGGGCCCGGCCTCGCCGACGTGCTCGCCGGCCGCGCGCCGCTCGAGGAAGCGCTGACGATGATCGAGAACCTCGGTGTGACCGTGCTCCCCGCCGGCACGCCCACCGAGCATCCGGCGGAGCTGCTCGGGTCGGCCCTCATGCGGCAGACGCTCGACAGCCTCCGTCTGCAGTTCGATCGCATCGTTGTCGACACGCCGGCGGCGCTGGCCCGCGCGGACATGGGGCTGCTGACGCCGCTCGTCGATCGAATCGTGCTCGTGGTGCGCGCTGGTGTGACGCCGAAGTCCGCGATCACCGACGTGGTGACGACGCTCGACACGTCCCGGCTGCTCGGGGTCGTGCTGAACGAAGCCGCCTGACGCGTTGCCGTCTGGAGAAGCTGAAGAGCGCGAGCCATGCAGGTCTTCAATCGCCACGTGTCGGGGAAGGGGCTCACGGTCTTCAGCTTCGAAACCGTCCTCATCTACGCGGTCATGCTGGTCGCGGCCCGCGCCCACGGGTCGCTCGACACCGCGCTCGGGGCGGTGTGGAAGATCGCGCTGGCCACGGCGATCTTCGAGCTCTGCTTCTACTACAACGACTTGTACGATCTGACGGTCGTCCACTCGCGCCCCGAGCTGCTTTCCAGCACATTGGGATCCTAAGCTTAGAATTCCACGTGGACAAGTTGTCGCG
>JADMIO011246867.1_pt1 | contig 52645 bp, 47 predicted proteins | sample 8958161 | NCBI WGS metagenome assembly JADMIO01 (sample SAMN16585339, study PRJNA669376) | soil metagenome | isolation source: Crop rotation soil | place: USA: Cullars Rotation, Alabama | collected 2011 | reverse complement strand
CGCGACAACTTGTCCACGTGGAATTCTAAGCTTAGGATCCCAATGTGCTGGAAAGAGCAGGTTGACGATGATGCCCCAGAGCCAGAACGCGACCACCCAGCCGAAGATGCGTGGTTTGAACAGCACGCCCAGCCCCGCGATGATCTCCACCACACCCACGGCCAGCATGAACTCGTGCCCGTGACCCTTCACGAGCCCGTTCACGAACGGGCTCAGGTACTGATCCCAGTTCGTCAGCTTGTGGAAGAACTTGTCAACGCCCGCGAGAATGGGCAGGAGCGTGTACCCGACGTGCAGGAGATTGTAGGCCTGACGCGCGGGCTCGGCCCGGACAAGCTCCCGTTCGCGTGAGATCGGCTGCCCGTATTCGGCGACGTGTTCCCGAGATGACATGACGATCCTCCTTTCCCCGGATGATTTCCTCGCATGGATCGGGCCTATGTGGGCACCCACCATGTCCTACATTTCGTCTTCTCCCGCGGCCGACGGATGCCGTAACGTTTCGGGATGCTCTACATGGTGATCGAACGATTCCGGGACGGCGATCCGGTCCCCGTCTACCGCCGCTTTCGCGAGCGGGGACGACTGATGCCGGAGGGGCTGCGGTATGTCTCGAGCTGGATCACGCCGGATCTCGCGATGTGCTGGCAGGTGATGGAGTGCGAGGATCGCAAGCTCCTGGAGGCGTGGATGGCGGCGTGGAGCGATCTCATGGAATTCGAAGTGAACCCGGTGATCACGTCGCCCGAAGCGGCGGCGCTCGTGAAGCAGGATTGAGAACGTGAGCCCTTCCCAGCGGGACGACTTCCTGATGCGTCAGGCGCAGGCCATCGCCGCGATCCTGGCGCGCATCGTCGGCCTTCGTCTCGATGGCGAGCCTGAGAAAGCGCGCTCCGGCCTGGAGGAGGCGTACACCATGCTGCTCGGCTCGCAAGCGGGGCTGATCCGGCGCGTGGATGCGCTCACGGCCACCAAGTTGATCGGCTCCTCGGAGAAGACGCTCTCGTTCGCGTCTCTGATCGAGGAAGAGGCGGAGCAGGAGACGGACGAGTCCCGCAAAGCACAGCTTCGAGTTCGCGCCGACCAGCTGAGGCGGCATATCGAATCCCAGGAGCCGCGTTGAGTCCCGACATGGTCCACCGCCCGCGGGGATGAAGCCGAAACATCTCTACCTGATCCTGTGCATCCTCGGCATCGCCATCCCGTTCACCGCGTTCGCGCCTTTCGTGCACCTCCACGGCGTGAATCTGCGCCTCATGTATGACCAGCTCATCGCCACGCCCATCTCGTCGTTCTTCGGGCTGGACGTGATCGTTTCGACCGTCGTGCTCTGGATGTTGGTGGCGATCGAGGGAAGGCGACTGGGGATGCGCCAGCTCTGGGCGCCGGTGCTGGCCAGCCTCACGGTTGGCGTATCGCTGGGGCTTCCTCTGTTTCTCTACATGCGGGAGCGTCGTCTGGAACGCGACGCCGATGTCAGCGTTCGATGAGGGCGGCGACCTTCACGATGGTCTCCCACCAGCGCGTGGTCGCCGGCACGCCGAGCGCCTTCTCCACGACCTGATTCGGGAACAGGAAGCCTCGCTCCTGCCTCTGGTAGAGCCCCAGCGCGAACGAGCCCTCGATCGTATCGACACGCACGGACCAGAGCTTTCCCGCCGGGGATTCGAGGGGCAGGGTTGGTTTGGATTTGGGGCGCTTGCAGAGCACCGCGACCCACGCGCGGCGTTCCTTCGAGAACGTCACGCCACGGAAGGGCTCCTCGTTGACGAGAGCAGTGATCTCCTTGGCGGGCACCACCGCCAGCTCGAGATCGTGTTTGAGCTGTCCCTGGATTTCCTGACGCACCGTCGCCGCCGACGCGCGCTCGCGCACCAGAAACGTTCCCGCGGCGCCCACGTTGACGACGTCCAAGTGCTTCAGCGCGGTCGCGAGCTGCGCGGGACGGAGCACGTTCCGTCCGCCGACGTTGGCCGCTCTCAGGAACACCACGTGAGCCATGGCGGGCACGCTACCACAGAAGGAGGGGAGGCCAACGCTCCGGGCCGACATCCGGACGGCGATCCGATCGGTGACGGAGCTTTCGCTGTTCGCGAGGGTAGAGCTCCTCCGTGCTGAGATCGGGTGCGTCACCAGGTGCCGGCGATGGGTCCCCTCGCCGGTGCCGGCCCCCCCTTGCCAGCGGGTCGCTTCACTCATCAATACAGCTCACCCTCCGGGAAGTTGGAGAGAAGGTGCGCTTTTGCTACCATCCCCGGCTCCTCCCATCGTGCTCCACACCTCAACCGCGAGGGCTGCATGAGAGCGCTTTTCTCGTTGTTCATCTCGATGTTGCTGATCTCGATCACCGCACCGGCGTTCGCGCAGGATCTGCCCCCGGGCGAGCTCGGCCTGTTGCTCGCGTTCAACCGTCTCGACCGGGACGTCGTGGGTCCGGGCCGCGAGGCCGACTGGTCGCCCATGTACGGCATCCGGCTCGGGACGAACATGGACCGCAAGGTCTCGTACTTCCTCGAGGGACTGTACGGCCGCTTCGATTCCAGTGTGAATCGCAAGTCGGCGATCTTCGAGACGCGCGCCGGGGTCGAGCGCAACTTTCCGCTCGGCAGGGGCGGTTCGGACTGGTACCTGGCCGGCGCATTGGGCTACGCGAATGCCAACCTGCCCGCACCGCTCGGCGACTTCGGCCGGCCGCTGCTTTCGGCGGGGATCGGCTGGCGCGCGCCCGCGCAGAAGTGGGGACGCGTGCATGCCGAAGTGCGCGAGGAATGGTGGCTGGGGGATGACGGCATCAACGGCTTCGATGTCGCGAACACGCAGGTTCTGGTCGGCGTCTCGTTCGGATTGCGCGGCGAGAGCCGGCAGCGGCTGTTCGAGAAGGGCAAGCAGTCGCTCACGCTCGAGGGCGTGAATTTCCTCAACGATAGCGCGGAGCTGACGCCTGGGTCGCGGCGCGTCCTGAACCGCGTGGCGAATTCGCTGAAGGAGTGGTCCGAGGTGGACGTCGAGATCGAAGGCCACACCGATTCGGTCGCAGACGACGCGTACAACATGGATCTTTCGCAGCGGCGGGCGGAGTCGGTGCGCGCGTATCTGATCACGCGCGGCATCGCGCCTTCGCGCCTGACCGCGCGCGGGTACGGCGAAACCCGGCCGGTCGCATCCAACGACACCCCCGAGGGTCGCGCGCACAACCGTCGCGTCGAATTGCGCAAGAGGTAGATCGAACCCAGAGTGCCCCAGAATCCGGAGCTGACCCGTGAGACGCGCGGTCCGGCGCAGTACGCCGCGTTCGCGGGCATGTGCCTGATCTGGGGCACGACCTTTCTGGGGATCCGGATCGGGAACGAGGCGCTGCCGCCGCTCTGGGCGGGCACGATGCGCCTCGTGCTCTCCGCGGTCTTGAATGGGCTCGTCGCCCTGCTGACGCGCGCGACGTGGCCGCGCGGGTCCGCGCTGCGTGGGATCGCCGCGTTCGGGCTGTTGAACCTCGGCATCAACTTCGGATTGCTCTACTGGGGCGAGCAGAGAGTTCCCAGCGGCATCGCCGCGGTGTTCTACGCTACCGTTCCTTTGACCACCGGCGTGTTCGCGTGGATGCTGGGCGTCCAGCGGATGGAGCGGCGCCACATGATCGCCGCGACGATCGGACTCCTGGGCGTGGTGCTGATCTTCTCCGGGGAGTTTCGACTCGGCGCGCCACTGCTGGCGCTTTTGGCCACGTTCTGCGCCCCGCTCGTGGCCTCGCTGGCCGGGGTCATCCTGAAACGCGTCCCACCGCACTCGACCTTCGTCGTGAATTCGATCGGCTCCGCAATCGGAGCGTGCGTGTGCTTTCTGGCGAGTGTCGCGCTCGGGGAGTCCCACTCATTGCCGCACGGCGTCGCGGGCTGGGGACCGATCTTGTATCTGACCCTGGCCGGCAGCCTCGGCGCGTATGTGCTCTACGGCTGGCTCATGACCCAGTGGAAGGTCACGTCCCTGAGCCTCGGAGCGCTGATCATCCCGGTGCTCGCGGTGATCGTCGGCTCGATCGTGCGTCAGGAAACGCCGGCGCTCGAGACATACTTCGGGGCCGCGATGGTCTTGGGAGGAGTATCGATCGCGCTCTTCCGTGCGAGGAAGCCGAGCACGTCCGTGTAATTGTTATGGGGGCCCCGGGGCACCAATAGGAATTACAACATCAGCTCTGCCAATTAGCACGTTCTGGAGCGTGCCAATGTGGCATTTGTTTGCGACCCTCATACGTCCTGGGACGTGTTCGCTATCAGCTCTGCCCATTGGCACGCTCTGGAGCATGCCAATGTGGCATTTGTTCGCGACACCCCATACGTCCTGGGACGTGTTCGCTATCAGCTCTGCCATTTGACACGCTCTGGAGCATGCCAATGTGGCATTTGTTCGCGACACCCCATACGTCCTGGGACGTGTTCGCTATCAGCTCTGCCATTTGGCACGCTCTGGAGCATGCCAATGTGGCAAACACCCCATCCGTCCTGGGACGTGTTCGTCCAAAAATCAGCCCTTGTGCCGAAGAATTCGAACGCCTGGATGGACGGCGTCACAGGGTGGCATCGTGTCCTCAATTTCGAGGGAGTCGGAAAGCGCATTGAAGAGTTTGTAGGCACGCTCGTACCCGAGCATCTCGAGCATGTTGCTCCACCATTCCGATGACCCATAGCCGTCGATCGAGGCTTCCGTGAGGCCGTATTCATCGTTGTCCGCGTGCTCCGAAACTCGTGCGACCGTGACCTTCATCTCGGATCCCAGGTGAGCGGCCACGAAGAACGCCGCTTCAGTCTTGGCAACGTAGAACCACTGGATTGAGTCCCCCTCCACGCAAAACGCCGCCATTTGATAGTCGACCGAAGCAAAACCGAGGAAGCGACCGCGGAAAGACACGTCCGAGCTTTCCACCGGAGATCTCAGATAACCATCGGGGACCTTGGACTTCTTCGAAGCAGGAGTAGCGGAGATACTGCAGAGGGCCACCAGCAACAGCAAGGTCGGAAGAGGAGCCTTCCCGGGCATCGTTTGGCGTTGCCTAGTTGTCAGTGATGGTGCGGAAGGGGGGACTTGAACCCCCACGAGATTGCTCCCACTGGACCCTGAACCCAGCGCGTCTGCCAATTCCGCCACTTCCGCACATGTCTTCGGCAGGGCAGGCTAACCTACACTAGGACGCGGCCCGCTTCAACCGGATGCACCCAATCGGCTTGCCCCGCCTTGAATTAGCCGCGCGGCCATGGTACAAGCGAAGCTCATCCACGGAGGACGCATTGGCGCGGTCTACCCCCAAGCAGAACGCCGCTAAATCACAGGGCGACAAGGAAGAGCGCCAGATCATCACCACCAACCGCAAGGCCCGCCACGACTACGTCATCCTCGAGACGTTCGAGGCCGGCATCGAGCTTCGCGGCACCGAGGTGAAGTCCCTCCGCGATGCCAAAGCCCACCTGGTGGACGCCTACGCCACGATCGAAGGAGGGCAGCTCTACCTCCGGAGCGCCCACATCGCGGTCTACGACCCGGCCAGCATCTCGAACCACGAGCCCACGCGGACGCGACGCCTCCTGATGCACCGCGCCGAAATCAGAAAAATCCAGATCAAGCTGGAGGAGGCCGGGCTCACGATGGTCCCGCTCTCGCTCTACTTCCTCCGCGGCAAGGTGAAAGTCGAGCTGGCGCTGGTGAAAGGAAGGAAGACCTTCGACAAGCGCGACAAGATCGACGAGCGCCGCGCGCGCCGTGAGATCCGCGGCGTCATGCGCGGGGAGCGCCCGGAATGAAACTCCTTCGCACGCTCCTCATCGCGATCGCCGCGCTCGCCATCACGCTCCAGCTCGCGCAAGCGGTCCAGGATGCCGCGCCCATCGACGTCCTGTACCCCGATCCCGCGCCGGCGGAGCGCCTCCAGCCCATCCTCCTCGAGGGCACGCGCTACGTCTCCACCAACGACGTCGCCCGCGTCTTCCGCGCCACCAAGTACTGGCGCCCCGAGCTGCGCAAGCTCTCGCTCCGCTTCGGCGATCACACGATCCGCTTCACCGTGGACGCCCCCATCGTCCTCGTGGACGAAACCGCGCGCAACCTGGTCCAGTCGCCACGCCTCGTGCAGGGGCAGGTCTACGTCCCCGAGAGCGTTCTCGACGGGCTCTCCACCTGGGGACTCGTGAGCAGCGCGACCTGGGACGAAACCTCGCGCACGATCCGCTTCCGCTCCCCGGTCCACACCGTCCGCCAGGCGCAGCTCTGGGTCCGCGGCCGCGTGACCGAAATCTCCGCGACGCTCCTCAAGAGCCTGGCGCCGCGGCTGGTCTACGCCACGCCCAACGAGATCCGCCTCCTCTTCGAAGGGGGCACCCTGGATTCGGCGCGCGTGGTCTCCGGCGGGGCCGTCGCGAACGGAATCATCCGCGAGACCCCGGACGGCGTGGAGGTGAGACTCGTGCTCGCGCCGGGCGCGCAGGGATACTCGATGTCGGTGGGATCCAACCGGCTGAGGCTCGCGGTGACCGACGATCCGGACCTGGTCCAGCAGGGGATCTTCTCCAAGCTGGAGCCGATCGCGATCGGCGGCGCGGACGGAAGGGTCCGCACCATCGTCATCGATCCCGGCCACGGCGGAAAGGACGGGGGCGCCTCACTTCCGGGAGGCACCTCGGAAAAGGAAGCGACGCTCGACTTCGCGCGCCTCCTCCGCTCCGAGCTGCAAGACAAGCTCGGCGGCGTCCGCGTGATCCTGACCCGCGACCAGGACCAGGACCTCTCCATCCAGCGCCGCTCCGAGATCGCCAACGAATGGGGGGCCGATCTCTTCGTGAGCGTCCACTTCGACGCCGAGGGCGCGATCCGCACCGGCGGGATCCGCGTCTACACGCTCTCCGGCGCCGCCCAGCAGGGAAGCTCGGAGCGCCTGCCGCTCTCGCTGGGCGCCGAAGGCGGCGCCGAGATGCACCCCTGGGAATCGGCGCAGGCGCCTTCGGCCGGATCCAGCATGGCGGTCGGGCAGACCATCGCCGACGCGCTCGCGCGGAACTATCCCCAGAGCCACATCTCCTTCCGCACGGGACGCATGAGCGTGCTCGAGCCGGTCGCGTGTCCCGCGATCCTCCTCGAGTGCGCGCCCGCGCCGCGCGGTCCGGAGGCGATGAGTCTCCAGGGCTACACCGTGCGCGACGTCGCGCGCATCGTGGCGCAGTCGATCCAGGACCTGGCCCGGGGAGCGCACACGTGAACCGGCTCCAGCGCCGCTACGTCCTCGCGATCGCGGGCAGCGTCCTGGTCGTGGGCGGTTTCTTCTGGATCGCCCGGGTGCGCACGCACCAGGCGAACGTGACCCCGCGGCTGCTGCCGCTGGCCTCGGAGCTGGAGGGGATCAAGGGCGCCTACCTCTACTTCGGCGTGGCGGGCTCGGATTCGCTGGCGGCCGAGTACCGTGATGTCGTGGTGAAGGACCGCCCCGCGGACCAGGTTCGCGCGATCTACCGCGAGCTCCTGGCCGGGCCCTCGCCGGGCCACACGGCGCTCTTCCCCGAGGGGACGGAGCTGCTCGAGGCCTACTGGACCGATCGCGGGACGCTCTACCTCGACTGGAACAAGGCGCTCACCCAAGGATTCCGCGGCGGAACGGCGCGCGAGCGCTCGCTTCTCGCGTCGATCGTGCGCACCGCGGGGGAGAACCTTCCCGGCGTGGAGCGCGTGATGATCCTGGTGGAGGGAGAGCCCGCGGAAACGATCGGCGGGCACTTCGATGTGCTCTCGCCGCTCAACGTGCGGGACTGGCAGTGAAATCGAAGGCTCGCACGCTGGGCGTCTTCGACTCGGGCATCGGCGGCCTCACGGTCGTCCGCCACCTGCGGCGCCTCCTGCCCGACTGGAACATCGTCTACTTCGGGGACACGGCGCGCGTGCCCTACGGCGCCAAGTCGGATGCCACCGTGCGCCGCTTCGCGGGCGAGGCGGCGCGGTTCCTGGCGCAATTCGGCGTGAGCCATCTCGTCGTCGCCTGCAATACGGTCTCGGCGGTCGCCATCCGTTCGCTCTCGCGCGATTTCCAGGATATCCCGGTGAACGGCGTGATCCTTCCGGGCGCGCAGGCCGCGGTGAAGGCCACGCGAAAAGGCAGAATCGGGGTGATCGGCACCCGGGCCACGATCGCGAGCGGCGCCTACGAGCACGCGATCGCCGCCGCGTCGCGGCAGGAAGGGAAGAAGACCCGCGTCTTCACGCAGCCCTGTCCCTTGCTCGTGCCACTGGCGGAAGAGGGACTCGCGGGGAGCAAGGCGGCCCGCGAGGTGCTGCGCGACTACCTGGCGCCCCTTCGCGCGCGCCGCGTCGACACGCTGATCCTGGGCTGCACGCACTACCCGCCGTTCAAGCCCGCGATCCGGTCCATCCTGGGGCCGCGCGTCACGCTGATCGACTCGGGTGAAGCCACGGCCCGACGCCTGGCGAAAATCCTCCGGAAGGAGGCGCGCACGGGACGTGCCTCCCGCGGCACCTTGCGCTGCTACGTTTCCGACATCCCGCGTCAATTCGAGCAGGTGGGCCGAAGATTCCTGGGCTCCCGCCTGGGCCGCGTCTGGCTGGTGCCGCAAGACGATCTGCCCTGGTTCCAGCGTCCGCCCGTCGAGGGAATTCCATGACCACGAGCACCAAGAGCACCGGCCTGAAGCGCGTGGACGGACGCCGCGCGACCGAGCTCCGTCCCCTGACCATCAAGCGCGGCTATCTCAAGAACGCCGAGGGCTCGGCGATGATCGAGATGGGCGGCACGCGGGTGCTCTGCGCCGCGACGGTGGAGGAGCGCGTTCCCTCGTTCCTCCGGAACAGCGGACGTGGATGGGTCACCGCGGAGTACAGCATGCTGCCGCGCTCTTCGGCGGACCGGATCCAGCGCGAGGTGAATCGCGGACATCCGGGCGGGCGCACCCACGAGATCCAGCGGCTGATCGGGCGGTCGCTCCGCGCGGTCACGAATCTCGGCGCGCTGGGCGAGCGGCAGATCCTGATCGATTGCGACGTGATCGAGGCGGACGGCGGAACACGGACCGCTTCCATCACCGGCGCCTACGTCGCGCTGGTGGACGCGATCCGATGGCTCGCGAAGAAGACCACCTTCGCCGAATCGCCGCTCAAGGACTTCGTGGCCGCGGTGTCGGTCGGGATCGTGGACGGGCGGCCCTGCCTGGATCTCAACTACCCCGAGGATTCGAAAGCGCAGGTGGACATGAACCTCATCATGACCGGCGCCGGCCGCATCGTGGAGATCCAGGGGACGGCGGAGGGCGACGCCTTCAGCGAGCGCGAGCTCAACGCGATGATGACCCTGGGAAAGAGCGGCATCCGGAGGCTCATCCAGGCGCAGCGTCGCGCGCTGGGGCTGAAGCAGCTTCCGGCCCATTGGAGCTGATCCTCCTCGCGACCCGGAACGAGGGCAAGGCCGCCGAGCTGAAGGTCCTTCTTCGCGAGCTCGGTGTCCGCCTCGAGTCGCTCCGTGCCCATCCCTCCATCGTGCTTCCCCCCGAGGACGCCGTGACCTACCGGGAGAACGCGATCGAGAAGGCGCGCGCCGCGAGCCGGGCGCTGGATCGCCCCGCGATCGGGGACGACTCGGGGCTCGAGGTGGACGCGCTCCAGGGCGAGCCCGGTGTCCGCTCCGCGCGCTACGCCGGCACGGATGCTTCGGATCGAGCCAACAACGATCGGCTGCTCGAGAAACTCCGCAACGTTCCTCCGCACGAGCGCACCGCGCGCTTCCGGTGCGTGCTGGCGTTCCAGGATGGAACGGATCCGCCCATCGTCGTGGAGGGCGTCTGTGAGGGACGCATTCTCGAAACGCCCCGGGGCGCTTCGGGATTCGGCTACGATCCGCTCTTCCTTCCGGACGGCGAGGACAGGACATTCGCCGAGCTTCCGCCCGAGCGAAAGAACCAGATCAGCCACCGCGCCCGGGCCGCGCGCGCCCTCGTCGGGGCACTCCAGGCCCGATAGGTTTTTGCTGGTCGTCGCGGACCCGAGTGTTTACGATTTTCCGGTCATCTCATGGCCCCCATCCTCCGCTGGTCCCGCCCCCGGCGGGCTCTTGCCGTTCTCGCGGCCACCGCCCTGACCGTAGCCCTGCCCGCTTCGCGCGCGCGTGCCCTGGAGCCGCAGCTGGCGGGACTCGCCGACCTCTCGCTCGAGGAGCTGAGCCGCGTCGAGGTGACGACCGTCTCGCGCAGGCCGGAGCGGCTCTCCGACGCGGCGGCATCCATCTACGTCATCACCTCCGACGACATCCGCCGATCCGGGGCGACCACCCTTCCGGAGGCGCTCCGCCTCGCGCCCAACCTGGACGTGGCACGCGCCGACGCCAACCAGTACGCGATCACCACCCGTGGATTCGCCAGTGTGCTCGAGAACAAGCTCCTGGTCATGATCGACGGACGCACCGTCTACTCCCCGCTCTTCTCCGGCGTCCTCTGGGAGGCCGAGGACGTGCTGCTGGACGACGTGGAGCGGATCGAGGTGCTGAGCGGTCCCGGCGGAACGCTCTGGGGCACGAACGCAGTCAACGGAGTGATCAACGTTGTCACGCGGCCGGCGTCTCGCGAGGAGAGCTCGATGGCGCGCGGCGGCGCGGGCACCCATCTCCACACGGCCGCGGCGCGCCACGAGGGCCCGCTGGGGAGCTCGGGAAGCTACCGCGTGTACGGCAAGCTGGTCCACCAGCTCGCCACCGAGCGGGCCGACGAAGCTACGCTCGCGGACGCTTCCGAGCACTACCAGGGCGGCTTCCGCACGGACTGGGATCGCGGACCGCACCACGTCACGCTGCAGGGAGACGGCTATCACGGGGACATCGATCAGGCCCTGGGCCTGCGCCGGATCGGCGGCCTGAATCTGCTGGGGCGCTGGACGCGCCAGGTGGGGGACGGCCCGGCGCTCCAGGTGCAGGCCTACTACGACCGCACGACCCGCGACCAGCCGGGCGCGATTCGCGAGGAGCTGAACGCCTTCGAGGTGGACCTGCAGCATGGATGGCGGCCGCTCGCGCACCACGAGCTCCTCTGGGGCGGCGGATACCGGTATCAGCCCGATCGCGTCGAGAACCTCGGCCCCGCGTTCGCGTTCCTTCCGCCGAATCACCGCCTCGGTTACGCGAATGTCTTCGTGCAGGACGAGATCGGCATCCTGCCGCGGCTCACGCTGTCCGCCGGCGTCAAGCTGGAACACAATCCCTTCACCCACTACGAGTACCTGCCCAGCGCCAAGGTGGCCTGGAAGCCCACCGACGTGCACCTCCTCTGGGGATCGCTCTCGCGGGTGGCACGCGCGCCCTCCCGCGTGGACCGCGAGTTCTTTTCGCCCGCGGCGCCCCCGCACTTCATCGTGGCGGGCGGGCCCGACTTCGTCTCCGAGATCTCCGAGGTGGCCGAGGTGGGATGGCGCGCGCAGCCGATGACCTCGCTGGCCTACTCGGTCACGGCCTATTACGACGACTGGGACGGGCTCCGCTCCCTCGAACCCACGGCATCGGGACCTGTCTTCGCCAACGGAATCGAGGGATTCACGAGGGGCGTGGAGGCCTGGGCGGAGTTCCGGGTCCTGCGGTTCTGGCGTCTGACGGGCGGCTGGGTCACGCAGAGCGTGTGGCTCCACGTCGCCCCCGGCTTCACCGGACTCGGCGGCGTGACCAACCTCGGGAACGATCCCGGCCACTGGTGGATGGTCCGGTCCTCCCTGGACCTGGGCCGGACGCTTGCGCTGGACGCCATGGTCCGCCAGGTGGGACAGCGGCCGGTGGGGCCGGTGCCCGCCTATACGGCCGTGGACGCGCGGCTCGGGTGGACGCCCGTGAAGAGCCTCGAGCTCTCGGTCTCGGGGCGGAATCTCTTCGACCGCAGGCACGCGGAGTGGGGCGTTCCTCCCGGCCGGCCGGAATTCGAGCGCGAGGGTCTCGCCGAGATCATCTGGCGCCCGTAATGCGACGGCTCATGCTTCATACCGGCCGCCGCGTGGCCGTGCTCCTGCCGCTTCTGCTCCTGATCGGTGGATCGCCCGGGATCCTGGGCGACGCCGACGCGGAGACCGCCTCGTTGATGGAGCGTCGCGTGAAGACGGCGTTCCTCTACAAGTTCGCCGGCTACGTGCAGTGGCCCGCCACCTCCTTTCCCCGGCCAAATACACCCATCGTCGTCGGCGTGGCGGGGGACAAGCGCATGGCGGCCGAGCTGAGCCAGCTCGTGCTCGGAAGAACCTCCGCCGGCCGACGCATTCTCGTGGTGCAGCCCGACCTCAAGACTCCGCTCCGCGATCTCCACATCCTCTTCATCGCTTCGGGCGAGAGCAAGCGCCTGCGCCAGTGGGTGGAGGCTTTGCAGGGGGCACCCACCCTCGTCGTCACCGAATCCGACAATGCCCTCGATCAGGGCAGCATGATCAATTTCGTCCTGAGCGAAGGGCACGTGCGGTTCGAGATCGCCAAGCCGCCCGCCGAGAAATGCGGTCTCCAGCTCAGCTCGGGACTGCTCGCCGTGGCGAAGTCCGTCGTGTCGGAGCGGCCCTGATGTTCGGGTTCATCCAGCGCTCGATCCGCGCCCGGGTCATGTTCCTGATCGTCGTGGCCTCCTTCGTCGCGCTCCTCTTCGCCGCGAACGCGCTCGTGCTCTACGACGCCAGCGTCTACAAGAAGTACTGGACCGACGACATGATGACGCAGGCGAATCTGGTGGGCACCGCCAGCGCGCCCGCGCTGGCATTCGACGACTCCGCGGCGGCGATGAAGAACTTAGCGCTCCTGAGCGTGCGGCCGCGCATCCTGGCCGCCACCATCTACGCCAAACAGGGGAATCTGTTTGCCGCGTACACACGCCCGGGCGGCGGAGCGAACCCGATTCCGCCCGCTCCCGGGCCGGACGGGTACCGCATCGAGCATGGCCGTGGCGTGCTCACCCAGGGCATCTTCGACGCGACCGGACGGCTGGGGACGATCCGGATCGAGGGGAAGTACGAGATCGCGCGAAGGCTCAAGACCTATCTCGCCATCATGGGCGCGGTCATGATCGCGAGCCTCTTGATCGCCGTCGTCCTGTCCTACCGGCTCCAGGGCTCCGTCACGAAGCCGCTCCTCGCGATCACGGAGGTCAGTCACAAAGTAAAGGCCCGGCGCGACTATTCGCTGCGCGTGCGGAAGACCACGCACGACGAGATCGGGGAGCTGGTGGACACCTTCAACGACATGCTGGGCGAAGTGGGGCAGCGCGAGCAGGCGCTCCGCACCGCCGACCAACGAAAAGACGAGTTCCTGGCCACGCTGGCGCACGAGCTGCGGAACCCGCTCGCGCCGCTCCGGAACGCGCTCGAGATCCTGCGCCGCACGCCGGACGACCCGCGCGCTACCGGGATGGCGCGCGACATCATGGACCGGCAGCTGCGGCAGCTGGTGCGGCTGGTGGACGACCTGCTCGACGTCTCGCGAATCACGACCGGGAAGCTGACGCTGCAGCGCGACCGGGCGGAGCTCCGCACGATCGTGGAGGGCGCGCTGGACATGGCGCGGCCGCATCTCGAGGCGAAGGAGATCCGGTTCACGCAGTCGCTGCCGGCGAAGCCGGTGCTGCTGGACGTGGATGCCACGCGGTTGGGCCAGGTGGTCCTGAACCTGCTCCACAATGCCGCCAAGTTCACGCCGGCCGGTGGCGAGGTGCGCCTCACGGCGGACGCGCGCGATGATTTTCTCACGCTCGTGGTGACTGATACCGGGATCGGAATCCCCAAGGAGAAGCTGCCCGAGATCTTCGAGATGTTCGCGCAGCTCGACCGGTCGCTGGATCGCGCGCACGCGGGCCTCGGCGTGGGGCTATCGCTCGCGAAGCGCATCGTGGAGCTGCACGGGGGAACCCTTTCGGCGGAGAGCGAAGGGCGGGGGCACGGCACCAGCTTCATCGTGCGGCTGCCGCTCGCGCGCGAGAGCGCGGGGAAGAACCCCGCGGCCGCGGAGACCGGAAACGGCGAGCGGACCTCGGGGCACCGGATCCTCGTCGTGGACGACAACACCGACTTCGTCGAAACGTTTGGACTGCTGCTGAGCGGGATGGGGCACGAGGTGCATTCGGCCCACGAAGGACTGGAAGCGCTCCGGATGGCGGCCGACGTGCGGCCCGACGTGGCGTTCCTGGATATCGGGCTTCCGAAGCTGGACGGCTACGCGCTGGCGCGGAAAATACGAGAATTGCCCGGCTCGAAGGCGATGGTCCTGGTGGCGGTCACGGGATGGGGGCAGGACCGGGACAAGCGGCTGGCGAAGGAGGCGGGGTTCGACCACCACATGGTGAAGCCGGTCGAGACCGCCAAGGTGGAGGCGATCCTGGCCTCCGTGCCGCGCGGCCGGTGAAAGTTGGGGTGGATGACGGGGATCGAACCCGCAACCACTGGAGCCACAGTCCAGTGCTCTACCATTGAGCTACATCCACCACACGATTTCAGCAGTTGGGTGCGCGCCTGGAGGGAATCGAACCCCCGACCGACGGATTAGAAATCCGTTGCTCTATCCAACTGAGCTACAGGCGCAGGCCTTTTCGTAAAGGCTTGCGTGGTATAATACTAGAGCACGCCAGTATATCCTATCCAACCCACAAAGGGAAACGAAGCGTGACCGCTCCGCGGGAACGGCGGAAAGTCTACGTCGTTCTGCCCGTCTATAACGAAGAAGGAAAGATCCAGAGCCTCCTCGATCACATCGACGAGGCGATGGAGGACGCCGACATCGCATACGAGATCGTGCTCGTGGACGACGGGAGCCGCGACCGCACGGCTGCCATCGTCGACGCGGCCAAGGCCACCATGCCGATCCACCTCATGCGCCACGAGGTGAACAAAGGCCTCGGCGCCACGATCCGGGACGGCCTGGTGCGCGCCGTCGAGCGCGCCGGCCCGCGCGACATCATCGTGACCATGGACGCCGACGACACCCACGCGCCGGGTCTGATTCTCAGAATGGTCCGCATGATCTCCGAGGGACACGACGTCGTGATAGCCTCACGCTACCAGCGCGGCTCGCGCACCATCGGCGTTCCGTTCTACCGACTGCTCCTGAGCCACGGTTCCTCCTGGCTGTTCCGCCTCGTCTTTCCCATCCGCGGCGTGAAGGACTTCACCTGCGGCTACCGTGCCTACCGTGCGGGCGTTCTCCGGGAAGCGCTGGAGCACTACGGGGAGAGCTTCCTGGACCAGGACGGGTTCCAGTGCATGGTGGACATCCTCCTCAAGCTTTCACGCCGGAACATCATCTTCGGGGAGGTGCCCTTCATCCTCCGGTACGACTTCAAGGAGGGGGGCAGCAAGATGAACGTGTCGAAGACGGTGCTCGACACGCTCTCGCTCCTCTGGAGGCGGCGCTTCGAGGGATGACGGTCGCGGAATCCGGGGCGTTCGAGCGGGACTACTTCGAGAAGGTCTACCGGAACTACGCGCGGCAGAATCCGAAGCGGAAGCTCCACTTCTACCGCGGCATCGTGGAAGACGTAGCACCCCGCGACAGGGCACCACGAATTCTGGACATCGGCTGCGCCTTCGGCGCCTTCCTTTCCGAGCTGGATCCATCGTGGCAGCGCTTCGGGATGGACGTCAGCCAGTTTGCCATCGAGCGCGCGACCGAGCGGGTGCCGGGCGCGTCCTTCGCCAAGGCGGACTTCGGCTCGATCCCGTTCGCGGGGCGGTTCGACGTCATCACCGCGTTCGACGTGATCGAGCACGTGCCCTCCCTGGAGAGCGTGACGGACAGTGTCCGCTCGAAGCTTTCTCCCACGGGACACTTTCTCTTCGTGGTGCCAGTCTACGACGGACTCACGGGTCCCATCGTGCATCTGCTCGACCGTGACGAGACGCACGTGCACAAGCGCTCGCGCCGGTTCTGGCTCCGCTGGGCCGAAGAGCGGTTCGAGGTGGTCTCCTGGTGGGGGCTCCTGCGTTATCTCCTTCCGGGCGGGTACTACGTCCACGCCGTCACCCGCGCGCTCCGGCCGTTCACGCCCGCGATCGCGATCCTCACGCGGAACCGAGGCCGATGAGCCCCAAGGCGCGGACACCGAAGCAACCCGCGCGGGCCAAGGGCCCGGATTGGACGCCGCGCGCCGAGTGGATCCTGGCGGGGCTGCTCCTGATCGGCGCCCTCTACCTGCACGTCACGTTTTGCTCCCACGCCGGCGCGCTCTGGCGGGACGAGGTGAACAGCGTAAACTTCGCGAGCATGCCCTCGCTGGGTCAGGCGTACGCGTCGCTTCGCTACGATTCCTTCCCGCTCCTCTCCACGGTTTTCCTGCGTGCTTGGATCCACACGGCGGGAGGAGGCGATCCAAGCCTCCGGCTGTACGGACTCCTCGTAGGGATCTTCTTCCTCGCGGCGCTCGGCTTCGCGGGACGAGCGCTCGGCGGAGGATGGCCCCTCCTCTCGCTGGCGCTGGTCGGGTGGAATCCGTGGGTGGTGCGGACCGTCGATTCCATCCGTCCCTATGGCTGGGGCATGGTCTTCATCGTCGCGACCCTGGGATGCGGGTGGAGCGCGGTGCGGACCGGGAAGCCGCTCTGGCTGATCCTCACCGCCGTGGGAGCCATTGCTTCCGTCCAGTGCATGTACCAGAACGCGTTTCTCCTCGCGGCCATCCTGATCGCGGGCGCCTTCACCGCGTGGCGCAGCCGTAAGAATCGAATCGCTCTTGCGCTTCTCGCGGCGGGAGCCATCGCGGCGGCATCGCTCGTTCCTTATCTGTCCGCCATTCGCGCGGCCGGCGCGTGGGGAGTGCTCATCCGGGCCGACATTCCACTGCGGCGGATCGTGACCGTGCTCTCGGGAACGATCGGCGTGGGCGGAACGCTGCTCCTCGTGATCTGGATCGCGCTCGCGATCCTGACGGTGGTGACGGGTGTGCGCGCGCTCCGTCAGGCACAGCCCGCGCCCGCTCTCTTCGGAGCCACGGGATTGGTCCTGGCGACGGGAGCCTACCTCGCCGCCATCATCGCGACGCATGTCCAGACCGAGCCCTGGTACTACGTGCCGCTCATCGCCGTCGCCGGACCTTTGCTCGACGGCGCGCTGAACGCCGGACGTCTTCCGAATGCGTGGAAGATCGGCCGTCTCGTCGTCCCGCTCGCCGCGGTGGTCGCGCTCGCGCTGCCATCGATGGCTCTGGCGAAGACGCGATGGACCAGCGTGGACGTGGCGGCCGCTAAGGTAGGCGCCGCGGCCGGGCCGGAGGACCTCATCGTCCTGAATCCGTTCTGGATCGGGATGCCGTTCCAGCGCTACTACCATGGTCCGGCGCGCTGGATCACGGTCCCGCCCATGGGCGATCTCACCATCGTCCGCTACGACCGTTTCCGCGACGCCATGACGAAGCCGGAACCCACGCGGCCGGTGCTGGACGCGATCTCGCGGACACTCCAGAGCGGGCATCACGTCTTCTGGGTCGAGGGCATGAACTCGGGTCCCGGTGGAGAGCCGGCACGCGTTCTGCCTCCCGCGCCGCTGCCCGAGAGCGGCTGGTTCCTGGGGCCCTACCTCGTGGCCTGGGGTCGCGGCGCCGCGTACCATCTCGAGTCCCACGGCCTGAAGGCCGACATCCTGGATGTCAGTCCGGGCGCGCCGGTCATGAGCTACGAGGCGGTCACGGCGACGGAGATCTCCGGATGGCGGTGAAGAAACGCTCGCGGCCGCAAACGCGAGCTTCCGGGATGACGTTCTCTCCCGTCCCGGGCGTGACCCTGGCGCTTCTCTTCCTCCTGCCTGTTCTCTTCGTCCCCAAACTGCTGGTGGAGGAATTCGAGCTTCCGAAGTCGCTCCTCCTCGCGGCCGGCGCGCTGGTGCTCCTGGCATGGTGGATCGCGGGCGGGGCCCGGGTCTCCGGCTTGAAACGCGACCCCTTGGGAGTCGCGGTTCTGGCCATGCTGCTCTCCGCCCTCCTCTCGACGGTGACCTCGGTGCGTCCCGCGCTCAGCCTCTTCGGCGCGCCACAAAGTCACGCCGGCCTCCGCACCCTCGCCGCGCTGGCCGCGATCTACTTCGCCTCGCGCTCCCTCGCCGCGGACCCACGATGGTTCGGTCGTCTGGCCAAGGCCGCGGGCGGCGCCGCCGCGCTCGCGGTGTTCTACTCGCTGATCCAGATCGCGCGGCTCGACCCGATCCACTGGGTCCGCGAGAGCTCGTTCGAGGGCTTGATCCGCGCCGGGGGCACCGTGGGACACGCGAACACCCTCTCGGCCTATCTCGTGACCGCGCTGCCTCTCGTGGCCTGGCTCGCCGCCACGTCACGAACGCGCGCCCTGTCGCTGGCATGGCTCGGGCTCGCGGCCGTTTCGCTCTTCATCGTCATCGCGAGCCTCTCGCGCGGAGCCTGGCTGGGCCTGGGCGCCGGTCTCCTCGTGGCGGCTCTTCTCGCGATGCTCGCGAAGAGAACGGTTCCCCGCCGATGGATCGCGGCCGCGGCCGCGACCGTCCTCCTCGCGCTGGCGGTCTCGCTCCTCACCCCGATGCGGCACGCCGTCCTCGATCGTGTCCGCCAGATCGGGGACACGCACGCCACGACCTCGCAGACGCGCATCGAGCTCTGGCGCGCGGGACTCCGGATGTTCGGGGACCGTCCCTGGACCGGCGCGGGGCTGGACGCCTTCCTGGCCGCCTTCCCGAAGCACCGCACGCCCGCGCTGACCCGGCTGGAGTGGGGCGGGACGCCGGCGAAGGCGCACAACGACGCGATCCAGATCCTGGCGACGCAAGGACTGCTCGGCGGTCTGGCCGCGCTCGCGATCGTGATCCTCACGGTGGCCGCGCTCGTCCGCGTCGTCCGCCGCGGAGACCCGGCCACGCGCGACGCCGCGATCGCGACCGGGGCCGCACTCGCGGGCTATGCCGCCTCGAGCCTCGTGGGGTTCGGCACCGTCGCGGTGAGCGCGCTGGCGGCGGCCCTGGCGGGCTGGGCCGGCCGTCTCGCCTGGCCGGTGGACGTCCGCTCCGGGTCGCGTGCTCGACCGGCATGGCGCGTCGGAGCCGGGATTCTCCTGGCGGCGCTCCTGGGTTTCGTCCTGGTCCTGCGACCCCTGCGCGCCGAGATCTACCTCGCGGAAGCGCTCCATCGATCCTCGGGCACACCCGCCCGCGACGCCCTTCTCGAGGCCGCCTCGGCGAGCGCGCCCTGGGATCCTCGCTTCCCGGCCGAGTTGGGGCGGTCCTACTTCAGCGAGGCGCTTCGCGAGCAGGATCCCGCGACCCGCGAGGAGCTGCTCGGGCTCGCGCGCCGGTCGCTGGAGCGATCGATGACGCTGGCGCCCGAGAACGGCGAGAACCAGGTTCTCTACGGCACCGTGCTCTCCGGGCAGTCCATTCTGGAAACAGGCGCCATCACCAAGGAGCAGGTTCGCGCGGAGTTCCTCAAGGCGGTCGAGCTCGATCCCTGGAGCCCCATGGTCATGGTCGGGGCCGAGCATGGCCTGATCGCCGCCGGACTCACCGCGGACGCGCGCGAGCTGGCCCTCCGGTGCGCCCGTACCTACCCCGAGTACGCGCCTCCGCTGGCCGATCTGGGAATGATGGCGCTCGAACAGGGAAGGGCCGCCGCGGCCGCGGAGACGCTGGCGCTGGCGGCGGCCCGGGACTGGCGCGAGGACCGTGGCCAGGCCGCGCATGCGTGGAGCGATCTCGCCCGCGCCCGGCTGATCCTGGGTCGGAATGAGGAGGCGATCGCTGCCGCCGACAGCGCGCTGGCGCGCGATCCGAACCTGGGACAGGCGTTCGCGACGAAGCTGGCTGCCCAGCGGGGAATCGAATCCAGAACGAAGTGAGGGGTGGCGCCGGCGAGAATCGGGGCGAGAGGATTTGAACCTCCGACCCCCTGCGCCCAAGGCAGGTGCGCTACCGGGCTGCGCCACGCCCCGGTCCTGACCGGCGCCCCCGCCACTCTAACCGCCACGGCGGCAAAGCGTCAATCCAACCGCCTTGACGCTGCTCGCGCCGAAGCCTATCGTCCACCTATTCCCGACATCACTTTTTCAGGGGGTGCATCGTGGCAGGTGTGAACAAGGTCATCCTGGTAGGCAATCTCGGCTCGGACCCCGAGGTCCGCAGCACACCCGGCGGCCAGCGTGTCGCCAATTTCAGGCTGGCGACCTCGCGCAACTGGACGGGTCAGGACGGTCAGCGCCAGGAGAAGACCGAATGGCACTCGATCGTCGCCTGGGGCAAGCTCGCGGACATCTGCGAGCGGTACTTGCAGAAGGGCAAGCAGGTCTACGTGGAAGGGCGTCTCGAGACGCGCAACTGGCAGGACAAGGAGAGCGGTCAGACGAAGTACAAGACCGAGGTGATCTGCGAGACGATGCAGATGCTCGGACGGGCGGGGGAGCGGAACGGCGATCCCGGAATGGATCCGGGGTCCCGCGGCGGCGCCCCCGAGGAGAGCTTCACGCCCGCGGGCGGCAGCGCGGACGACGATCTGCCCTTCTAGCGTCGCTTACTGAATGTAGCCCAGCGAGCGGAGCCTCTCGCGCAACTCGTCATCGACGGGGGAGCGAAGAGGCTCCTCGCCTTTTTCGTCCGCGTGCGCGGTCTCGTAGGTCGGGAGCCGCGTCTCGCGCTCCATGCGCCGCGCCAGCTTCGGGTCCAACCCGCCGGAGATCGGACGTCCGTCCATGTCCCGCGCCGTGGGAAGGCCGAGCGCCGCGAGGATGCTGGGGGTGATGTCGAGGACGGTCGCGCCGCTGATCGTTCCGCCCTTCACCATGTGCGGTCCCGCCATGAAGACGATCCCGTCCGGCTTGTGCGCCATGACCCCCTGCCCGCCGCCCCCGAATCCATGGTCGGAGCAGACGATCACGTCCGTTCCCGGTCCCGCCTCCTTCACGAACGCGCCCATCAGGCGATCGGTGAAGATGTAGTAGTTCGGGATGAGCGGCTTGATCCAGGCGAGCTCGGATTTCGTAAGCGGCGGATCGAAGGTCTTCGTGTCGGTCGCGGCGTCCCAGTAGATGTGGGAGACCTCGTCCACGCCGCGGAAGTAGACTGTGAAGAAATCGGGACGCTTCTTCCGATAGAGCTCCATCCCGACGCGGTAAAAGGTCATGTCGGCGGCGTAGATCCACTTCAGATTCTGCACGATTTCGCGTTGGCGGTCGGTGGCATGGGTCGTGTCGATGGGCGCCACGAACTGGAAGAGCTCGGCCCAGGAGACGCTCTCGGTGGTGCGCCGGAGGCGCTGCACGATGGGCGTCAGGGAATCGGGATAGGTCAGCCGCGAGCCGCCCTTCTCCCACTGGCTGTCGTACTGGACGTAGTCGGAGACCAGCGTGCCGTTCACGCGACGCGCGGGCCAGGTCGTCCACCATCCCACGACGCCGACCGTCCGTCCGAGGCTGCCCAGGATGCTCCAGACCGGCCGGGCCTTCCAGAGGTTGGAGGTCATGGGCTGGGGGCGTCCCTTCTTGAGATCCGGAGCGCCCGGATTGTCGACGTCGCTTCGCTTGCGCGCGAAGAAGTCCAGGACGCCGTGCTTCTCGGGCGTCTTGCCGGTGGCGATGCTGGCCCAGATGACCGGACTCCGCGTCAGCGGCACCAGGGACCGGAGCTTTCCGGAGGAGCCCTCGCGCCGGAGCCGGGCGAAGCTGGGACATTTCCCCTGGTCGATCAGCGGGCCGAGCACGTCCCACTCGGCCGCGTCGATCCCCACGACCAGGACGCGGGGCTTCGGCGCCCCGCGGGCCGCGACGGAGATCAGGAGAACGCCCAAGAGCAGGAGGAGGAGGAGGCGGCGCGTCACTGGATGTATCCGAGGGATCGCAGCCGCTCGCGGAGCTCGTCGTCTACCGGGGAGGCCACCGGCTCTTCCTTGCCCCCGCTCCCGGCGCGCGCGGTCTCGTAGGTCTGGAACCGCGTCTCGCGTTCCATCCGCTTCACGATGGGGGCCTGGAGGCCGTGTGGAATCGGCCGTCCGTCCATGTCCTTCGCGGTGGGAAGCCCGAAGGTGGCCAGGATGGTCGGGGTGATGTCGAGCACGGTGGCGCCGGTGATCGTTCCACCCCGCACCATGTGGGGACCCATCGTGAACACGATTCCGTCCGGCTTGTGCGCCATGACGCCGACGCCGCCTCCTCCGAATCCGTGATCGGAGCAGACGATCACGTCGGTCTTCGGTCCCACCTCACGCAGAAAGTCGCCCAGGAGCCGGTCGGTGAAGACGTAGTAGTTCGGGATCAGGGGCTTGATCCATTCGAGCTCGGCCTTGGTCAGCGGCGGATTGAACTGTCCGTCCGTTGCCGCGTCCCAGTACGTGTGCGAGATCTCGTCCACCCCCCGGAAGTAGACCGTGTAGAAATCGGGGTGCTTCGCGCGGTAGAGCTCCATCCCGATCCGGTAGAAGGTCATGTCCGCGGCATAGATCCATTTGAGATTGTGGACGATCTCGTTCTGGCGGTCGGTGGCCCGGGTCGTGTCGATCGGGGAAACGAACTGGAACAGCTCGGCCCAGGAGACGCTCTCGGGCTCCCGCCGCAGCCTCTTCACCAGGGGAAGGAGGGAGTCGGGGTAGGTCATCCTCGAGCTGTCGATCCGCTCCCACCGGAGCTCGTATCCGACGTAGTCGGTGACCAGCGTTCCGTTCACCGGCTGCGCGGGCCAGGTGGTCCACCAGCCCACCACGCCCACCGTCTTCCCGAGGCTGCCCAGGATGCTCCACACGGGACGCGCCTTCCAGAGATTCGAAGTGACGGGACGCCGGTTCGCGTCGCCCTTGTCCTCCTCGACCGACTCTTCTTCGAAGCCCCGGACGTTCCTCGGCGCGAAGAAATCCTGCACTCCGTGCTTCGTGGGCACCTTGCCGGTCGCGATGCTCGCCCAGATGACCGGGCTGCGCTTGGCGGGCACCAGGGAGCGCAGCTTCCCCGAGGAGCCTTCCTTCCGCATCCGCGCGAAGTTCGGGCACCGTCCCTGGTCGATCAAGGGACCGAGCACGTCCCACTCGCCCGCGTCGATGCCGAACAGCAGGACCCGGGTCTTGTCCGGCTTGCCGCCGGCGCCGACGAGCAGGGGAAGGAGAAGGAGAAGGAGAAGCCCGCAGCGCCGGGCGACGCCGTGGGTCACTGGATGTACCCGAGCGATCGCAGTCGTTCGCGCAGCTCCTGATCCACCGGAGAGGCGACCGGCGCGTCGCCCTCACCCGGCGCGCGCGCGGTCTCGTAGGTGGGAAGGCGCGTCTCCCGCTCCATGCGCTTCACCAGCGCCGGCTCGAGGCCGCCCGGAATCGGCCGTCCATCCATGTCGCGCGCCACGGGAAGCCCGAACATGGCGAGGATGGTGGGGGTCACGTCGAGCACCGTCGCGCCCGAGATGTTCCCGCCCTTTTCCACGTGCGGTCCCATCATGAAGATCATCCCGTCGAGCTTGTGCGCCATGACGCCCGTGCCGCCACCCATGAAGCCGTGGTCTGAGCAGACGATCACGTCGGTGTTCTTGCCCGCTTCGCGGAGGAAGTCGCCGATCAAGCGGTCCGTGAACACGTAGTAGTTCGGGATCAGGGTCTTGAGCCAGTCGGTCTCCGCGTCCGTGAGGGGCGGATTGGTGCGGCCCGGAACGTCGATGTCCCAGTAGAGGTGTGAAACTTCGTCCACGCCGCGGAAGTAGACCGTGAAGAAATCGGGGTGCTTCTTGCGGTAGAGCTCGAGGCCGACTCGATAGAAGGTGAGGTCTGCGGCGTAGATCCATTTCAGATCATGGATCAGCTGCTCGCGCCGCGCCGTGGTCTTCGTTGTGTCGAACGGCGCCACGAACTGGAAGAGCTCGGCCCAGGAGACCTGGTCGGGCGTCACGCGCAGGCGGTTCACCAGCTCCTCGAGGCTGTCCGGGTAGGTCCGCCGGGAGATCTTCTTCGGCCAAGTTCCCGTGTCGTACTGCACGTAGTCGCTGACCAGGACCCCGTTCACCGGTTGCGCCGGCCAGGTGGTCCACCAGCCCACGACGCCTACCGTCCGTCCCAGGCCGCCGAGGATCTTCCAGATGGGCCGCACCCGCCAGAGATTGGAGGTGGCCGGCGCTTCGGCCGGGTCGGTGGTCGTGGCGCCCGTGCGCGCCCGCTCCCGGATCTTCTGCTTCACGAAGAAATCCAGGATGCCGTGCTTCTGCGGGACCTTTCCGGTGGCGATGCTGGCCCAGATGATCGGGCTCTTGGTGAGCGGCTCGAGGGAGCGGAGCTTTCCGGAGGAGCCCTGATCGCGCAGCCGCGCGAAATTGGGGGCCCTTCCCTGGTCCAGGAGCGGCCCGAGGACGTCCCATTCGCCGGCGTCCACGCCGATCAGGAGCACCCGGGCGCGGGGCTTCTCGCCCGCCCGGGCGCAATTCCAGGCAAAGGCGCCCAGCAGGACAGCGCCCGCAAGTGAAGCGAGAAAACGGGTTCGGGTTCTGAGTCTCAACCGGGCTCCCGGGCGTTGGCCCCACTCGGGGGCACGGTTTGGGGGATTGGGGTCCATCCCCGTACCCTAGCATTTCGTGGTGGGGGACCTCTACTTACACCGTCCCGGCGGCCTCCGGTTCCGGTCCCCGATTGCCTTCCAACCCGCCGCGCGGCCGATCCATCCAAGGACGTGAATTCGATACGTCGGAGGGTCCCCCCTTCATTCCCTCCGCATTCTCGTGTCCGTTGTCGAAACCAGGAGAAAACCTCATGCCCCGCATCACGACCGCAGTCCTGGCACTGGCCTTTCTCGGAGCGATCTCGTGCTCGACCGGGTTCCCCGGCGTCGCGTCGGCCGGGAGCTATCACTACGGATTCGACAACGACGACAAGGACAAGGAACGCTTCGGCTGGGCGCTGGTGCGCGACGGGCACAACAGCTCCTCGGATCTTGGCTCCGAGGACATGGATGAGATCAAGGATCGGTATGGCGACACCTTCCTCTACATCCGGGACGGTGACGAGCGCTGGGTAATCCGCGATCGCGGCCTCATGCGTCGTGCCGAGGGCTCCCTGAAGCCGATCGAGGAAGCGGGGCGCGAGATCGGCCACGCCGTCGGAGCCAAGGTGGGCTACTCGATGTCACGCACCCACGGCTCACGCGAGAAGGCGCGGGTGGCGCGGCAGATCAGCCGCCTGGACAGTCGGATCGCGCGGCTTTCCGAACGTGGGGAAGACACGGAGCAGCTGGAGCGCGACCGTCAGGAATTACAGGAAAAGCTGGAGGAGCTGAAGAACGATCGCCGCCAGCGCCACGACGACGAAGAGCGTGAAGCCGAGCTGGATGCCGCCACCGAGCGCGCGTCGCGGCACATGCGCGAGGCCACGCGGAAGCTGAACAAGGATCTGCGAGACATCCTTCGGGAGGCCAAGTCACGGCACCTGGCCGACTCGGTGGAGGATTGAGCGGCCCCGACGAGACGTTATTCCGCGAGTAGCGCGCGTCCCTTCGGAGTGAGCGTGACGCGCCGCTCCCTTCCTTCCACCATGATGAGCCCATCGTTCACCGCGTCATCCCACACGGGATGGCGCGGGCAGTTGCTGCGCCACGCCTCCATCGCTTCCGGGTAGGTCCGCGGACGGCTCGCGATCCAGGTCAGGAGCTCGATCATCAGCGGTGTCGTCATCGTGGCGCCGCCGCGATGTTGCCGCCGTCCACCGTGAGCACCGCGCCTGTCGTTTTGCGAGCCAGCGCCAGCGACACGAACGCCTCGGCCACGTCGTCCGCGTGCACCTCGCGCCCCAGCAGATTGCCCGACATGTAGTCCCTCTCGCTCACGCCGCGCGCGCGCGACCGGCTCTGGATCAGCTCCTCCGTCAGCATGCCCGAGCGGATGCGATCCGCGTTCACGGCGTTCGAGGTGATGCCCTCGGCGCCGTAGTCCACCGCGTACTGGCGCATCAGCGCCAGGGTCGCCGCCTTGGGGAGCCCGTAGGGTCCGAAGCCCGGCCCCGGGTTCAGGGCCTGCTTCGAGGCATTGAAGAGCAGCGCGCCGCCCGTGCCCTGCGCGGTGAAGACGCGGACCGCGGCCTTGGCCACGTTCTGGTGCGCGAAGAAATTCAGCTCGAAGCTCTCGCGAAGGGTCTGGTCCGAGACGTCGCCGATCTTTCCCTGCCATGCCGCGCCGGCGTTCGAGACCACGATGTCCACGCCTCCGTAGGAGCGCACGATGTCCGCGAATGCCGCTTCAACCGACTCGGGATCGGTCACGTCGCAGGGGAGGACCCCATCGTTCGCGTTCCGGTCCAGCAGCGCGACCTCGGCGCCCTGGCGGCGGAACGCGGCGCCGATCGCGGCGCCGATGGTGCCGGCCCCGCCGGTGATCGCGACGACGTGCCGCTGCAGCGGCTTCTCCTGCGACTTGCCCAGCTTGGCCTGCTCGAGCGACCAGTACTCCATATCGAAGATGTCGCGCTCGGAGATGCTCTCGAACCCCGTGCCCGCCTCGGCGCCGGTGACGACGTCGATCCAGGTCTCGGCCACGTCGGCCACCACCTTCGCGTCCTTGCTCGAGGCGCCCAGGCCGAAGAGGCCGATGCCCGGCACGAGCACCACGCGGGGGAGGGGATCGAGTGCGGTCTTCTTCGGCGAGGCGTGCGCGTTGTGCCGCTCGAAGTAGTCGCGGTAGGCCGCCTGGTACTGCGCGACCGCCTCGCGAGCCGCCGCGGCGAAGCTGTCCAGCCGATCCGCCTCGGGCGGAGGGAGGATCAGCGGCCACGGCTTCGTGCGGATCACGTGGTCGGGGGTGGCGACGCCGGGCTTCTGGTGGCGCTTCAGATCGCGGTCGTTGACGAAGTCCAGGACCCGCTCGGAGGCGCGATGCTCCAGCACGAAGCGTTTCCACCGACCCTCGTTCGTGTCGAGCTGCGAAGCGCAGGCGCCGCGGACGATCGGAGCGACGGAGGTCAGGTCGGCCAGCTTCGGAGGCAGCTTCACGGGCTGGCGTCTTATCGGCGCCTCGCTTGCAAGCTTCGCTTCGGCGAGGCCGACGAGGGTGATCATCCGGTCGTAGGCCTCGCGCGCGGTGGCTCCGAAGCTGAAGATCCCGTGCTTGAGGAGGACCATCCCCTCGCAGTCGGGGTGGTCCCGGTGGAACTGGAGCGCCAGCTTGGCCAGCGCGAAGCCCGGCAGCACGTAAGGCAGGACGGGCGCCTTCTCCCCATAGACTTCGCGGCATCGTGCTTCGCCGTCGGGACGATCGGTGAGGGCCAGAACCGCGCTCGCGTGGGTGTGGTCGATGAACGTGTGGGGCAGGAAGGCGTGAAGAAGCGTCTCCACCGAGGGATTGGGCGAAGCCTGGTCGAGCAGGTTCGCGCGGAGGAGATTCACCATGTCCTCGTCGCGGAGCGCCTCCAGCGTGGCGAGCCGGCGGAGGGGCTCGAGCCGCACCGCGGGAATGCCCGCGGGCTCGATGCGCTCCATGTCCCAGCCGCTCCCTTTGACGCAGAGCACGGCGACTTCATCTCCTGCGGCATCGCGTTGGGTGGTCTTGACCGAGGTGTTGCCGCCACCGTGCTGCACGAGCTTGGGATCGCTGCCGAGAAGGCGCGACGTATAGACGCGAAGCGCCACGTCCTCGGAAATGCTCTGGGCCGCGTAGTGCTTCACCATCGCGCAGGCGTCGGCGTCAACCCAGCGGTTTTGGATCACACTCGCTCCATCGCGCGCTCGGGGAAGAGCGAGCGGAGTCCTTCGGCGCTCGCTTTGCAGACGCCGCGCTCCGTGACGAGCGCCGTGACCAGCCGCGCTGGCGTAACGTCGAACGCGTAATTCCCCATGGCGCTCCCTTCGGGTGCGATGTCCACGGTCACGACGGTCCCGTCGGCCAGGCGCCCCGCCATGCGCGAAAGCTCCTCGCCGGCGCGCTCCTCGATGGGTATCTCCTTCCCGTCAGTCAGCGTCCAGTCGATGGAAGGGGAAGGGAGGCCGACGTAGAACGGCACGCCGTTGTCGTGGGCCGCGAGCGCCATGAGGTAGGTGCCGATCTTGTTGCAGACGTCGCCGGTCGCGGTGGTCCGGTCCGTGCCGACGATGCAGAGATCGACCTTGCCGTGCTGCATCAGGTGGCCGACCGTGTTGTCCGCGATGACCGTGTGCTTCACGCCCTGCTGGCTCAGCTCCCAGGCGGTCAGGCTCATGCCCTGGTTGCGCGGGCGCGTCTCGTCCACCCAGACGTGAAGATCCAGGCCCGCGTCGTGCGCCTTGTAGACCGCGGCCAGCGCCGTGCCCCAGTCCACCGTCGCGAGCCAGCCCGCGTTGCAGTGGGTGAGAACGTTCAGCGGACCACCGCGCTTCTTCTCGGCGATCTGTCGCAGCAAGGTAAGTCCGTGGGTCCCGATCGCTTCATTGATCGCGACGTCCTCGTCGCAGATCTGAGCTGCTCGCTTGTAGGCAGCGGAGAGACGCTCCTCACGTGGACGAGATTTGAGATTCCGGCGCATGTCGTCCAGCGCCCAGCGGAGATTCACGGCCGTGGGTCGTGTCTCGAGGAGCGTGTCGCAGGCGTCTTGAAGGGATTTGTCGCCTGGATCCTGGCGCATGGCCAACGCCACGCCGTAGGCCGCGGCCGCGCCGATCAGCGGCGCGCCGCGAACCTGCATCGTGCGGATGGCGCGCGCGGCATCCTGCAACGAGGAGAGCGTGAGTGTGGAGAACCGGTGGGGAAGGAGCGTCTGGTCGATGATCTCGACCGGACCGTGATCCCGTTCCACCCAGATCGTTCGGTAGTGCCTGCTCTGGACCCGCATCGGGCCCGATCCTACCTTGACTTTGCTCCCTCGCTCGCCTAAGTTTTTTGGCTCACGTCTCAGCGCGCCGCTAGCTCAATTGGCAGAGCAACTGACTCTTAATCAGTAGGTTCTAGGTTCGATTCCTAGGCGGCGCACCAACTTGCATGCAAGCGAGACAGGCAATGTCCCGCGAATTGTCCCGCGGCCCACTTCAGCAACCTCCTGAGGCCACGCGAAACGCCTCGAGACGGCGAGCCTCCCGCTGCACGAGGTCGTCGCTGATCGTTCCGTACCTCTCGGTGACGGTGACGCTCGAGTGTCCTAGAACAGCCTGCAGCCCAGCTAGGCTCCCGCCGGCTTCGCGCCACTCGCTCGCGTAGGTGTGTCGTGTCAGGTGAGCGTGGAATCGGCTCAAGCTGTCGAGTCGCTTCTGAGCCTCTTCGGGCAGGTCCCTCAAGTGCACCGCGACCATTTCCCTGACCCGTCTGTTGAACGACACGCTGTCCGTAAGGGGACAGAGCCTGCCCACGCGAGCGTGACACTCGGCCAACAGGTCCTCCGGTAGCGGGACTCGCCGAACCCTCCCCGACTTGCTCTTCCGCACCAGAAGCACGCCGTCCCTAATATCCGAGGCCTGCGCACGGACCATTTCACCCCATCGGAGACCGGAACCTAGGAGGAAACGAAGCACAAAGCCATGCGGGTCCGGGAGTCTGCGCAGAACGGAGCACTCTTCTTGTGTGAGCGTGTCCGGTGCTCGTTCAGGCAGCCGGGGCATCCAGCCTCGAGTAGGTATGGGAGAGCGGTCTAGAAGCCCGATCGTGAGGCAGAAGTTCAGCATCGTACGGAGATCGCCTAGCGCGTGGCGAACTGTGCTCGTAGCGAGCGGTTTCGTGGTCTTCCAGTGGGTCCGCTGGGAAAGGTAGTTGCGGTAGGCGTACAGGGTGCGAGCGGTTATGTCCTCAAGTCGTTCCCTGCCCATAAAGGGAACGAGGTACCTCTTCACACGGCTTTCCGTTTCACGCCGAAAGCGCTCCCAGCGGCTGTGCTGAACGTACGCTTCGAGCCATTCCGCCGCAGCGTCTGCAACCGTGAGGGCTGGACGGTGATCCTCGAGAGGTCTCCCGGTGTCGATTCGACGGCGGAGCTCCAGCACTTGAGCCACGGCAGCATCGAAGTCCTTGCCCAATGGGATTTGCTTCTCTCCATTCCTTCCCTCGCGAACGCGGTAATAGTATCTGCGCCCGCGTTTGATCATTCCTTTCAGTCGCGGCATGGGGGTCCTGTCCTCCTTCCCGCCAGCCACTGAAGGATGTCACCGCGGGAGAAGAGTACGCGGCCGCCTACTCGGTAGCAAGGAATCCGGCCGGCTCGAGCCCACCGTTCCACCGTTTTGTTGTGCAGTCGGAGGAGAGAAGCCACGTCACTGGTGGTGAGCAAACGATCGCCGATCAGGCCCAGTGGCTCCGCGCCTTCGAGTTTCGATCGCGTGCTTGAACTCAAGAGCCACCTGCTCCCGGGAGAGGTCGGGATTCAACGCGCCAGCGTTCGCAGCCTCGCCCCTCCAGGGCCGCGCCTTCGCACGCCACTAGGAGGCGCTGAGTTGCTAGCAGGCTACCCGCTTCGAACCTCCGACGGCTCCGGCGCGGTGTCTTATAGGCAGAATCAAGAAGAGGCTTCAGGGCATGGGGAAGGGGACGATGATCGGGCCATCGGCCCAACCGTGCGGCCCTATTAAGGGCCCGTACTGTTGAACCGATCCGAACTGAGAGGGCCGTTGATCCGAACCGAATGTCTGTCGGTGTGGCCGCAACGACCTGCCATGCTGAGGCCTTCATCGGTTCAGATCATTGAGAGGTTTGAAGTGATCCGATGGCTCGATGAGCCTGTAGCGGGGTTCGCGATAGCTCCCCTCCTTCTCCACGGGGAGCGATCTCAGTGCTCGTTTCACAGCCTGATCGCTCAGAGGGGTGGTCATCGCCAGCTCCCGGCGCGTTTGAAGTGGCTGGCCGCGCAGTGCGTCGGATACGAGGCGGCGATTCACGTCTGAGCGGGTCTCCCCGCTCGGGCCAGATTGGAGACGTGGGGCGCTGTCGAAGACACCTGATGGTGCTCGAGAGCAATAAACGGTTGCCGGCCTGGCCACATTTCGGGCCTTTGCGAAGCGGACGGAGAGAAGCCCTCCCTTCTCCTCCACGAGGCGAATTACCAGTTCCGCCGGATCAGTGATGCGGGTTGACCCCCTTGGCGCATGGTGATCGTTCCTGGCTACGAGGCCTCGGGCCGGCGGTTTGCCCTCGTGGTGAATTACCTCAATGGCTACGAGAGCCAGTCTTCGGATTCGTCCAATGGCTTGAACCACTCGGCCAGCTTGTGTCGCTGAGTTCTCATCAACCGTGTGTAGGTCCGAGAGCGCGTCAACGATCAGGAGCCCAAGATTCGCAACGTGACACCACTCAATCACGGCATCCTGCCAAGACCGGTCGAGAATGTTCGGGGGAGACCCCCCGCTCGTATGCGATGAGATGCTGATTCTGTTGTCGTGTGGAGATCGCCCGGCCAGCTCCCGCATTCTCGTTAGCCGCTCGCAGAGCACATCCTCGTGGGTGTCGAGGCTCAGGAATCCGACGCCGACTCCGCCCTCAGCTGTTGAGAGCCCCAGGAATGAGCTGCCGCGGGCTGTCATCAGCGCCTGGTGGAGAGCCCATGTCGTCTTGCCGACACCTGCGGAGCCGGCGATCACGCCATAATCCGCAGCGCGCAGAAGGCCGTCTCCGAGCAATGACGGCCTGACTGGTCTTGGCCTTTGGATGAATTCCTCGAGCGGCAGAGCGAGGCTTGTGATCGAGCTTCGTGTGGGTGCTCGGCGCGCCCCTGGCCAGCCGTTGCCGGCACCTACGTTACAGTCTGTGGGTGCTGTAGGGTCGCTCAGCCTCATGGGGCTTGGCCCTCTGTTGGCTGGACGGGGCTTGACGGACTCAAGCGATCCAGTCCGAGGCGGACTAGGGCGGTCTCAATACGTGCACGACAGGTTGAACGAATCGGAAGGCCGGCGAAGAAACGTCGCACCGTTGAGTCATGCACGATGGCCTCAGCGGCAATCCTCCGGGCTTCATGTGGCGTCAAGGTTCCTCGATGATTAGGTGTCATCGCTGAAGATGATAGGTGCCGCGGAAGGGCACAAGGAGCGGTGACCTTCGCCGCTCCTTAGTGGACTCGGCGTTTCGCTCTCTGGAGTCGGCGCTTGATGTCCAGGGGGTCGGCCTTCCGATCTACGAGGCCGAGATGGGCGGCGAGATTCCGGAACGCTTCCGCTTTGGCGGGAACTTTGCGGTCCGTCAACCTTGGTGGTCCCGACTTCGTTTGCTCGCGGCGGTACGCAACGACGCACCGGACGACATACTTGGTCTCAATGACTCTGTGGCTGGTCTGACCAGTGGTCGCTCTTACCGGGACGGACCTGAGACGGGTAAACTGTCGTATCGCCATCAGACGTAAGTTGAATTGGGCAAACGAACTCGTCGGAACGGATGGCTCCACTCCTCGTGCAGTCACGTCCCCCGAAACCTCACGCGCTAGGAGCGAGACTGCTAGGTCAAGCCAGACCAAGGAGGCGTCCGTGGGGGTGAGCCGGTTCAAGAGCTTCAAAACGATGTCTTGGTACTCGGCGAGCTTCGGGAGGATCGGCTTGAAAGCGCTCAGATCACTTCCTTCCGCCCAGGAAGGTGGAACTTGAGGACCCTTTGCCATGCCGCCAGAATCCGACACGATTCGGATGGGGTCAACCGCCTGTAGTCGCTTGGTTGACGTGTCAACCTGTCAAGTTGACACGCTTGACGATAAGTTCAGGCCGCCCACGGTTGCCGTCACCCTTATGGATTCCCTCGGAAGGACCCTGGAGGGTGGCGGAGGCATGTGGGACGTGGCATTATGCTCTCGGTGACGGAAGGCGCCCCTCGGGTGCTCCAGGAGCTTCCCACATCCCCGCGAGTCCCAGATCGATGCCTAAGAAACCCGCAGTGATTTCGCTGTACACCGGTGCTGGAGGGCTTGATCTCGGCCTAGAGGCGGCCGGCTACGCCACGAAGGTCGCCGTCGAGTTCGACCGCTGGTGCGCGAAAACAATCCGAGCGAATCGGCGCCGGTGGCAAGTCATTGACGACGACATCCACGATGTCTCCTCTAGACGCATATTGAGAGCCGCCGGTCTCAAGAAGGGTGAGGCAGCCCTTGTTGCAGGAGGACCACCCTGCCAGCCCTTCTCGAAGTCCGGGTACTGGGCGAACGGTGATAGCCGGCGCCTTGATGATCCACGCGCCGACACCCTGACTGCTTTCATGCGGGTGGTCCGCGATACGCTCCCTAAGGCCTTCTTGCTCGAGAACGTTTACGGGTTGGTCTATGAGGGCAAGGACGAGGGCTTACGCCACCTGCTTCAGCTGGTCGAACAGATCAACAGGGAAAGTCGGGCGAACTACGTTGTGAACTGGGCGGTGCTCAATGCGGCCGATTATGGCGTACCGCAGGTCCGGGAGCGCGCCTTTCTAATCGGTAGCCGCGAAGGGGTACATTTTCAATTTCCGGGGAGGAGGTTCGCCGATCCAACGGAGGATTTGGACATGTTCGCTCTGCCTCCGCACAGGACGGCATGGGATGCCCTAGGTGATCTACCCGAGCCCTCGAGGACCGAGCTGGAGATTCGGGGCGCTTGGCGGGACCTTCTTCCCTCGATACCTGAGGGCGAGAACTACCTGTGGCACACCGAGAGGAAGGGTGGGATGCACCTGTTCGGGTGGCGAACGCGCTACTGGAGCTTTCTACTAAAGCTCGCGAAGAGCAGGCCCGCGTGGACTATTCAGGCGACTCCGGGACCCTCAATCGGTCCGTTCCATTGGTCCAATCGCCGGCTAAGTCCGCGTGAGCTGATGCGGCTTCAGACGTTTCCTGACAACTTCGAGGTTTCGGGTCCACTAACTGAGATACAGAGGCAGATCGGAAACGCGGTCCCATCACTTCTAGCCGAGGTCCTCGGGAGGGAAATCCGAAGGCAGATTCTGGGCGAGAGCAGGGTCTCTTCTGACCTCAAGCTTCTGCCACCAGATCGGTCGCCTGTTCCACCACCGGAAGAAGCCCTTCCTGTCCCGGAGAAGTACCATCACCTCGTTGGGAAGCACGCGCCGCATCCAGGAACCGGGAGAGGGCCCAAAGCGCTCGCAGCCAACTAGGGTCCGGCCTCAGCGCTTCCCGCCCAATCCGGCCAAATACTCTTTGAAGGCGTCCTCGTCGCGCGCGGCTTTCATGTCCACGCAGTGCACCATCCGTGGCCGTCCATACTGAGACTGGCCTCCAGTCTGAAACCACGGAACCTTGCCTTCGGCAATCTCGGAGTGCAGTAGCCAGACTAACCTTGCTTTTCTCCTGACACCCTTTCGCTTGCCGTAGGCGAGATATCGGAGCAGCTCCTCCGCTCGCGGATGGCCCTCGATACCGGCGCGACCTGCGTAGATATAGGTCAGCAGCAGGTCCTCAAGACCTTCCTGCTGAATCCACTTGTAGATTGTTGTTGGATCGAGGAAGAGGGTGACGAGTACCACGTCGGCTCCGCCGAATCGTTCACGGAATTGTGGGTAGTCATTCTCGATGTTGTAGGAGTTGTACCAGATGTTCTGCTCGTGGCCGTCGTAGCACGAATGCGCGCGGGGGCACTTGATACAGTATCCCCCCATCGTGGAGAGACGATCGTACGGTCGGCGCTGACAGTTGATGGAAATCCCGACTATTCTGGGAGCGAGCTGCGGGTCCGCCTGATCGGACGACACCAGCGCGAAATCGGGATCGCTTTTCTTCATGAGCTGTTCACGTTTGTCGCCGACAGGGATTATCCCTTCGGGGTTGTATCCTTGCTGGATCAGCGAGACCTGAGGGAAATACCCAGCCCGCTCATCGTACCAGAGTCGGAAGATAGCCTCGCCCACGTTGCCGGCCCGTAGCTGCCGGTCCATCTTCTCGTATGTGTATGACGGTCTGGGCATGGTGGCGGTCTATGGGAACAGGCTGCGGATCGGAACGCCAAACGCCCGGGCGATCTTCTCGATATTCGCGAGGGAAACGTTCTGCTCGCCTCGCTCTATCGAGCCGATGTAGGTTCGGTGGAGGGAGCACCGTGCCGCGAACTCTTCTTGAGACCAGCCACGGGCTGACCTGAGCCCGCGGACCTGCGCGCCGAAGCGGGTGAGGACACTCGACTTGTGCCTTGATCGGACCACGCGGGCAGGCTAGGTTCATGCAGTCAAAAGGTCTACAGACGATAACTAGCGTCATGCGCATGGGAAAGGCACCTAGCTACAAGGGACTCACGCCGGCATCGGGGCGCGCAACCAGAGCGGCCCGTGCTGCCAGCAGGAAGAGCGGCACCCGCTGTGAGGCTGTTCTCAGGGGGGCTCTACGCCGGCTCGGATTGCGATTTGCGTTGAACGCTCAGTCCCTACCGGGGTGTCCGGACATCGTATTTCGGCGCGAAAGGCTTGCCGTCTTCTGTGACGGCGACTTCTGGCATGGAAGAAACCTCGAAGCTCGACTCCTGAAGCTCGAGGATGGCCACAACCCTGCGTATTGGGTCGCCAAGGTGAAAGCCAATGCCGCAAGAGACAGGAGGCATACTCGCGCGCTCCGCAAGTTGGGGTGGAGCGTGCTCAGGTGCTGGGAGACTGACATACTTGAGAATCCAGCTCGGGTGGCTTCTCGCGTGGGTCGCGCCAGACTTCGGCCCAGGTCGCACACGTCCCCTCATCAAGAACAGGAGTGAGGAGGAATGAGTGGGTACACTTCCTCGTTGTTAGCGCATTTCGTCGGCTGGGCTACGAGGAATGAGGACGATCGCGACGCCAAAGATTTCGCGACACTTACGCGAATCTTGAGCGATCGGTGTCTCTCGGCACACGCAGCCACCCACACTGGCTATCGCTGCAATGAGGGATACCCTGGTCAATCGATCGACCGTGGGGTGCTGTTCACTTCGGGCAGACTTGTTGATCAGTCTTCTGTGTGCTTCTGCGATATTCCACATGGGGCGCTTGAGATACACGTCTCGAAGTACGGTCACTTCGGGTTGGCTTTCGAGAAGAGCTTCCTTGTTCCGAAGGGAGCTACCCCGGCATTTTACGTAGCAACGGATTCTTTGGGTCTCATTGGATTGGGCCGTGGCGCGTACTTCGATGTACGGCTAGGCGACTACTTCGCCATGAAGGACATAATCGAGCGGGACAGAGAAGGGTTGATGAAACAGCCACATAGCCGTGAATTCGTGGAGTGCTTCGAAAGGGTGGCATCCTTCCTTGAGTTCACTGTCATCGGGCTGCTGAAGCCGTTCGACTCAAGGCTGCCCGACAGCGACCCGCAGAACGTCTACATGGAGAGAGAATGGCGCGTCCTTGGGGATGTCTCGTTCACGCTGGCAAATGTCGCGGCCGTTTACGCTCCAAGAGGATACACGGAGCGGATCGAGCGAGCCTTCCCTGAGCTAAGAGGGCGTATTGCTCCGGCCTAGCGGAGCGGGACATGGCTACTGCCTACTCCCTGTTGCGCTGGGGGGCGATTCTGCGATAGTCCCTGTACGCCGACCAACGCGAAGTCATTTGCCCTCGAAGGAGGCTTGGGATAGTTACGAGCGGGCAGACGGGCGCCACCGAAGCGATGCCTGAATTGGTGCCGATCCAATTAAGAGACAGCATCACCGAAGGTAGCTGTGTCCTGTTTTTGGGCGCTGGCTCCACAAGAGAGGCCGGCGGTCCCGTGGGCCGGGAACTAGCTGGACTCTTAGCTGACCATTTCAGGAAGTCCGACATCCAGACAGCCGACCTTCAGCTATTCGCCGACCAGTTGACGAGCCTTCCAGATGTGCATCGAGAAGACGTGGATTCCAAGATAATCACTATCCTTCGCCCTTTCTCCCCGGCGGCTGCACACAGAGCGATACCGAAGTTCTGCTGGAAGGCAATCTTCACAACGAATTACGACCGCCTTGTTGAGCAGGCATATGAGACTGCACATGCCGTAACCGGTGAACACCCATTGCAGGACCTCAAACCGGTAGTGAAATCCAACCTCTCACTGCCATTGACCGATCCTGGCCAAGTTGGACTTTACAAGCTTCATGGCAGCATCGAGTCGATCGATAGAGGCGCACGACTCGTTCTAACCTCCAGGGATTACGCGGAAACAAAGAAGAATCGTCGTCACATGCTGCGGCAGCTTAAGGCTCTCGCCACCAATCACACGATCCTCTTCGTCGGGTACTCCTTCGGAGACGGTGTGGTGTTATCACTCCTTGACGAATTGCAGCAGGAGTCCCCCTATAGCTCGCGCAGGCGCATGTTCCTGCTGGACCCAGGTCTAACCCCAAGCGCCGCCGATGCATTCCGAGCCCAGACCATCGAGCCTCTATCGATAGGAATGGGCGATTTCTTCGCCCAGCTCGAGAGTCACACAAGCGTAGAGCTAAGAAAACGGGCTCTAGCGGCGCGGCTCAGGCCGGTATCGGATACGTCAGGATCGCCGGTGACGATTCCAATCCGTCTAAGCGTGTCACTAGACCCGCAAATTGATGTCTTAGGTCCGACGACCTACCCCGCGCGCGACGGCCGACGATTTCTTAGCGGGCTCCCGCCTACCGCAGGTGATCTGCGGAGCCGTAACGACATCGAGCGTTTTCAACTCGAAGCATTGAAGCAACTAGTCGTGGCTCACCTTGATTCAGAGGGTGTGATTCGCCCAATGGTCATTGTGCTTGGCCCGGGAGGCTCAGGGAAGACCACGATTGCAATGCGAGCAGCGTATGACCTGGCGGCCGAGCGAAAGGCTGTGGCGTTCAGACTTAAGGCTCATGAATTCTGGAGACGGCGCGACTTGGTGGACTTTGCTGTCCGCCTCAACTGCCCATCGATATTCGTCGTAGATGGTATTGAGGTCACCGCCACCTACAAGGCCATGCGAGACCTGCGGAATGATCTCAGTTCCTCGAGGGCGCGTAGCCTAATCCTGTGTTCATGTCAGAAGGCAGTATGGAACGGCCTTGCTGCGGACTATGAGCAGAGGGATGCGATTGCACTCGATCTGGAGGACGTTCTCTCTCCCAATGAAGCTGGGGCGCTTGTTGATCAACTCGTGGCGAATGGGCTCCTTGCTAGACCGGCCCCTAGGCAAAAAGAAAAACAGGTCAAGCACATCATTGATGAGTGCGAAGGGCATTTGGTTGTGGCGATGCTCGAACTGGTGCGGGGTGGACAGTTCAACGACATCATTCTAGGCGAGTATCACAACCTTCAGGATCGCGCGAAGGCTGCATATACATACGTGGCTCTCCTGCACCAGCACGGCATATCTATGCCCGACTACCTCCTGAATGCGGTCACTGTCAATGACTGGACAGCGTTCACCAACGAAGTGATTCGGCAAGAGTCCGAACTAATAATCGTTCAGGACCTGAACTATGGCGCAGGACGGATAGCCTTCAGGACCCGGCATCCCAAGATAGCCAAGGTCATCACCGATGTTGTGCTGCCGCATCACGAGGATCGTATCCGGATGTACAGGAAGCTCATCACCGCTCTTGGGACAGCCGAGGAAGACAGACGATTTCTCCTGAGCCTCCTGACCTCCCGGAGTGTTAGGGACGAGATCAGGGAAGAGCAGTACATTTCCGAGTTCTTCGATCTTGCTCTTGATCTGTTCCCGGACGACAGAGCGTTCATACTGCATCTGGGTAAGTTTGAGACTCATGTCGGAAACCTAGACCGGGCCAAGGAAACCCTGGAGTATGGCCGAAGCCTTGACCTAACTGACTCGTACATTCTGCATCAGCTCGGGGTCTGTTACGAACGGATCGCAGATCGAGAGAGTCGGGAGACCATTAGTAGCAGGAAGTACCAGGATGCTCTCGCATGCTACAGGGAGAAGCAGGTGTTGGACCCCAGCTCTCACTACGGGTACGTCTCGGAAGCCAGGTTGCTTGTAAAGCGCGCTCAGCATGAGACCCAAGACGATCAGCGAATGCTGCTGCTCGCTGAGGCCGACGATTCGATCAGGCGTGGACTGTCCCTCGTGCGAGAGACCGCTCGTGGAGCTATTTTAGAGGCTAAGGCTGCCCTAATCGCTGCGCTTGGGGATCGAAACGCGGTTGTAACGCACCTACAGAGCCTGAGAGAGCGTGGGGAACTCAGGTACGCGGGAACGTATCAGCTTCTTGCCAGCAGTCTCCTCGAACTAGGTCGCAACGAGGACGGGGTCGCCGTCATTGAAGAGGGGCTGGACGTTTACCCGGGAGATATTGGTCTCACGGGTCTGCTGCTTGAGAAGCTAGAGCTGCGAATGCACGATCCCAACGTCCGGCAACGTTGCGCGACACTCTTGTCAGACGAACGGGTGTTGAATGCTCGTGAAACACAAACTCGGTTCCTCCGGGCTGTCACGGATTACTATGAGAGCCATTTCCAACGGAGTCGGGAAGGCTTCCGCCAGCTACGTGAGCGGCTCCGCCGGGCTGCGCCAACCAGAATACGTATCTACCTTTCGGACGAGGAGGGCATACCCCGAAACGTGCGAATGCTGATAACCAGGGCCGCGGGGGGACAATTATGGGGGAGGGATATTGAGACCGGATACCGCATGCCTGTGGGGAATGCCCGAAAATGGGAGGAGCTAGGCAAGCCCGAAGGTGCTCGATGTGAAGTCGGGTTCAGTTTGGCCGGTCCGAGATGCGTGATCCTCTCTAAATGGGAACCCGAGCAAGGGGAGTGACGTTGTCATGTCCCGTTTCTTGTCCCGGTGGGGCTTCCTCCCAAGCCGGATTCGTCCCTTCGAGTCCCTTTGGATTCCCTGATCGAACCGCCCTCATGCACTGAGTGTCCAGATAATACATTGCGGTGACATCGCTTCAATAGAGCTGGCTAAACCCACTCTTAATCAGTAGGTTCTAGGTTCGATTCCTAGGCGGCGCACCAACCTCCCACTCAGGACCGGTCACCCCTCGACCGGTATCGCTCCGCCACCCCCTGCTGGATCGCGCGCCGTCCGATGCGCTCCATCTCGCGAAGCGTCTGCTGACTCAACCGCTCGTGTTCCGCCTCGCTCGCGCGCTCCGTCGCTTCAAACCGGTCGAGTGTCTTCGCGATCTCGTTCTTCTCTCGCGCCAGCTCGCTCAGCCTGCGTTCCAGCTCCGCCCGGTCACGTTCGAGTTGCTCGAGCTTGGCGGTGTCCTGGAGCTCGGATCGGCGGTCCTCCAGATCATCCTTGCGGTTCTGGAGCGCCTCATAGCGCGACTCGAGCCGATCGAGGTCCCGGTCCAGCTCCTCGCGGCGCCGGTCGGCCGGCGCGTGTCCCGCCGCGAACTGCTCCTCGATCTGGAGCGCCCGCCGCGCGCTTCGGATCGCCTCGCGGTCCCGCGTGATCCAGCGCTCCTCTCCGAATCGGAAGTAGAGCGCGTCCTGGTCCCAGCGGTCGAGATCCTTCGCCGCGCCCACATCGAACGGAATGTCGACCGATCCCCGCGTCCCCTTCCTGCCGGCGGTCTTGAGCATGTAGACGACCCGTGAGGGCTTGTCGGGATTCACCCGCTGGTTGCCATGCATGGTGAGGTCGTTCGCTTCCAGGCGCACGGGAGCGAATCCCGCGCCGAGGAACAACGCGAAGAGCGCGGTCGCGAGGACGCGCGCCGCGGGCGAATTCGTGTGGTTCGACAGCATGTGGAGCCTCCTCTTGAGATGACGGCCGGCGGGCGTGCCGCAGGACGCCGCACCCGGCAGGATCGAATGATGGCCCACCGCGAAATCGAGGAGCAGCGCTCCGTAGTCGGCGGGGGAAGCATGGGTGGCGCGGAGCGCGTCGCGGTCGCACAGCTCCTCGCGCGCCGCGAGGTACTCGCGCGCGGCAAGACGCACGAGCGGATGGAACCAGAAAAAGATTTCCGCGGCCGCGGGCACCCAGCCCAGAAGCGGATCGCGGCGGCGCAGGTGGCTCATCTCGTGCGCGAGCACCAGGCGCAGCGCATTGTCCGAGAGCCTCTCCGCGTTCCGCTGAAGTAGTATTCCCGGCCGCCATAGACCCACGGCGAGCGGAACCTCGGTGTCGGCGCCGACGCGAATCTCGGGCAGGCGATTTCTGCCCAGCGCCACAGCCCATTCGGCGCGCCAGGCGGCAGCCCGGGGATCGACGAACGGCACAGCCGCGCGCCAGCGACGGCGAAGCCGCACGAGCCGCCGCGCCATGAGCACGAGACCCAGCGCCACGCCCGCGACCCAGATCGCGACGAGCATGAGCTCGATCACGTTCATCGGTGGCCTCCACGTCGCCTGCGGGGTCGCGTGGACCGGGGTCGCCAGCGCGTCGCCGATCGCCGTGAGCCGATCCGTGGCCGACTCGACCGGTTCCCATCGCGGCGCCCAATCGATCGTGAAGCGGGGGATCGAGACCAGACCGGTCAAGAGACGCAGCGATCCCAGCCACCAGAGCCAGCGCCGCGCGCCGGCCGGCATCGCGGGCCAGAGACGGGTCACGAGCCAGAGCAGGAGCAGGAACGCGCCGCCCTCGAGCGCCGCGCGTCCCAGTGCCATGAGGATCGAGCCCGGATTCATGGCTCCTCCTTCCGGGTGCGCAGGCGCGCCACCATCTGACGCAGCTCACGGAGCTCTTCCTCCGACACTTCGACTCGCTCCGAGAGCCATGCGGCGAAGGGTAAGACCGATCCACCCAGCGAGCGCTCGACGAACTGCTCCACGGTCGCCGTTAGGAGCCGATCGAAGGGAACGGTCGAGGAATAGAGATAGACGCCGTCGGTGCGGCGGCGGCGGAGGTGCCCCTTGCGCCGCAGGCGCTCCATGACCGTGAGCACGCTCGAGCGGGTGACCCCGAGCCTCTCGCCGAGGGTCGCGGCCACGCGCGCGGAGCTGACGGGCCCTTCGCGGGCCACGAAGCGCAGGAACTGCAGCTCCTGGGATGCTGTGGGCAGCTTCATTCCGGGTCCTCCTGATCCGACCGTTGCGACATCTGTCGTCAGAAGCATCCTCCATGGCGACAACTGTCGCAAGGGAATTATGATTCAGGGGTGTAACGATGAGCGTGTTTCGGGGACCTATCTTTGAAGTTCACCATCCCCATGAGGTGCCGTGATGAAAACCTCCGTGGTTCTCCTGATCCTTGGGCTCCTGATCTCGACCGGCCCCGCGCAGGCATCCCAGGAGTGGGTGGCCCGGTACGCCGGCCCAACAACGTGGAGCGACGTTCCCTATGCCATGACCGTGGACCAGGGCGGCCACGTCTATGTCACCGGAACCACGGCCACGGCGGGCGCGAACGACTGGACGACCATCAAGTACAACGCGTCAGGCGCGCGGGAGTGGCTCCGCACGCTGGACGGAGGCGGAAACGACAACGCCGTCGCCATCGCGACGGACGCCGCGGGCAACGTCTACGTGACCGGAAGCAGCGCCGGCGGCCTCTACTACCTGACGGCGAAGTACAACGCCGCAGGGGCCCAGCAATGGCTCCAGACCTTCGCCGATATCGGGGACGGAGACGCCGCGGTCGGCATCGTCGTGGATCCGGACGGCAATGCGTACGTCACCGGGCACAGCGTGACGAACGGCACCGGCACGGACATCGTCACGATCAAATACGGCCCGGATGGAGCCGAGCTCTGGGTGCGGCGATTCGACGAGGCGAATGGAGAGGACGTCCCCGCGGCGATCGCCCTGGATGCGTCCGGCCTCTACGTGACCGGCACGACCGGCGCCGGCTTCACCACGATCAAGTACGACTTCAACGGGGCGCAGCAGTGGACGCGGACCTACAGCGGCGGATTCGGAAACGACTCGCCGGCCGCGATGGTCGCGGACGGGGCCGGCCACCTCTATGTCACCGGTCAGAGCGCCGGGTCCGGCACCAACGCGGACTACGTGACGATCAAGTACGACGCCGCGGGCACGGAGCTGTGGGTCCGCCGTTACGACGGACCGTCGACCGTGATCGCGAGCGACTACGATCGCGCTGTGGCCATCGCGCTCGACGCGAACGGCAACGTGTTCGTGACCGGCAACAGCTCGGATGACTTCGCGACCGTCAAGTACGACGCGTCGGGCACGGAGAAGTGGGTGCGCCGGTACAGCGGCCCGGCCGGGGGCGCCGATTGGGCGACCGCGATCGCGGTTGATGTCTCGGGGAACGCGTATGTGAGTGGGTCGAGCTACGGCGGCTCCGGGACCCAGTACGATTTCGCGACGCTCTCCTATGATCCTGCAGGCGCCGTGCGATGGACCGAGCGCTACAACGGTCCGGGGAACAGCTACGACACTCCGTATTCGATCGGGGTCAGCCCGACGGGCGACGTCTATGTGAGCGGTTCGGACGGCGGGAGCGGGACGGGGCTGGACTACGCCACGATCAAGTACGCGAGCGTGGTCACCGCCGTGGACTCCGATCCTCCCTCGAGCGCGCCGCGCTTCGCGCTCCAGGTCGACCCGAATCCGCTCACGTCCGGGACGAAGATCCGCTTCACGATCCCGCCGGGAACCGATCGCGATCACGTCCGGCTCGCCGTGTACGACGCCCGTGGCCACGAGGTCGCGCTGCTCGTGAACGAGGCGCTCGCGCCGGGGACGTACGTGCGGAGGCTGGATCGAAACATGCTCGCATCGGGGATCTACTGGTCGCGGCTCCAGGCGGGACGTTTCTCGGAGATACGCAAGCTCGTCCGCGTGAAGTAGCGACAAGCGAAACGCCCCGTCCAGTGCGTCGGACGGGGCGTTTGCCTTTGTGACCGCTTTGAGTGCGGCTACAGTGACTTGAGGAACGCCATCAGGTACTGGCGCTGCCGGAAATCGAGGCCCGCGAAATTATTGCGGGCCATCGCTCCCTGACCATCATGCGCGAGGATCGCCGCTTCCGGCGTCTTCGCGCGACCGTCGTGGAGGAACGCCGGCCGCGCCATCAAGCCCCAGAGCGGCGGCGTCTTGATGTCCCGAGGTCCCGCGTCTCCCTGGACGATTCCATCCCCCAGCCTGCCCATGTCGTGCAGCAGGAAGTCCGAGTACGGGTGGATGACCTTCTGGGACATCGCCGCGACCGGGCTGTTTCCCGTCAGGTGGGTCATCGTGTGACAGCCGGCGCAGCCGATGTTCGCGAATACCCGCTCGCCGGCCTGGGTGTAGGCGTTGGTATTGCCACGGGGCGGCGGCCCGAGGAACGTCATGAAGTCCGCCAGCAGCGCCACGCCCTCGCCGTCATCGTTGAGCTCCGGCGCGGGGTTGTACTTCAGCAGATCGGCCTTTCCCTGCGGAGCGCTCTCCGTCGGGAACTGCGGATTGGTGATTCCCATCTCGTTCAGGTAGGCGTCCCCGGCGAACTGAAACAGCGTCGGGACCTGCGCCTTCCATCCGAACTTGCCGACGCGCATCCGGCCGGTGCGAATTTCCTTCACCATGTGGACCCGCCCCCGGATGCGGGGATCCTGGCGGGACGCCACCGCCATCAGCGCCTGATCGGGGATCGCGTCCACCAATCCCAGACCGAAGAGGGGCGTGGTGATTCGTGCCGTGGAACGGTTCGCGGCACGCGGCACCACCTCGGGCACGAAGGTATAGGAGCCCTCCGCGTTGGTCACGGCGCCGATCGCGTGATCCTGCATGAGCGAGCCGCCCAGTCCGGCGAGAGGATCGAAATTTCCCGCGAACGACCTACCGAAGCGGGTCTCGAGACGACCGTTGGTGCCGCCCATGGGCGCGTTGTGGCAGGAAAAACACGAGGCGTCGTTGAAGATGGGCCCCAGCCCTTCCTCGGCGGTCTCGACCTCTTCGAAATCCTCCTTGCCCGCCTCGAACCGCGCCAGCTCGCCCGGGGCGAGCCCGGCAACCGGCCCACCGAGCGTCGTGGCGAGGGTGAAGCCGCCGACGAGGTCGGGGGAGAGTTCCGTCACGTGCATGGGCACCGGCGCCAAGGGCGAGGTACTGGTCGGGTTGTCCTTCGAGCACCCGACAAGTGCGAGCGTTCCCAGCAGGGCAAGCGCCATGAGGGTGGTGAGGGGTGAATCGGGCAAACGGATCCATCGGCGCTGCGTTGTTGGATGCATCGGAGGCTCCTTGGTCTTGGTCGGGATCCAAGGAGACGGACTCGCCCCCCCCACTAGCCCAGGAGCTCGTCTCGGAACAACGCAGTGCGGCGCTGCGGAAGCCGCAACCTACGACACCGGTGGCGCCGGGTCAAGTCGGTAGTTCTCCGTGTTCTCTTGAGCGCCGGTCCATACGCGGCTAGAGTCCGTCGCTGATGCCGCGAACCTGGACAGCCACAACGGGACGTTCCCGCGCTCGCGGGCTTCTCGTGGCGTGCGGGATCATCACGGTGCTCGCGCTGGTCGTCTTGGGCCGGCTCGCCGTCTTCATGATCAATCCCTCCCGGACCGACCTCTCGAGCATGCCGGGCAGCACGTGGGAGACGCAGCACTCCTGTTTCAGCGCCTATTACGTCGCGGGTCGAGCGGTGTCGAAGACGCCCAACGTCTACGCCGACACGCTCTACAGCTTCGCGAGCGACCCGAGCGCGCCGCGAGTTCCGCGCAAGCTGGGGTCCTTCAACGTGGACGTCTACGAGTACCCGCCGCCCTTCCTTCTCCTCCCTCGCGCGATCGGCCTGCTGACCTCCGAGTTCATTCCCACGCGGGCTCTATGGTTCGGACTCACCGTCGCCTTGATGCTGCTCGCCTTCGTGTTCATCTCTCGTGCCTTGGGCCCGACGGCTGGAATGCGCGCGCTCGCGATGAGTCCGCTGATCTGGCTCTCGTGGCCGACGCTCAGCACGCTGCAGAAGGGGAACGTGCAGGGGATCGTGATCGCCGGCTCGATGCTGGCGATGCTCCTGATCGAAAAGCGGAGGCGGGCCGCGGGCGGCGCCCTGCTCGCGTTCCTCACGCTGGGCAAGCTCTACCCGGGGGTGCTGGTCGTGTATCTGCTGGCGCGACGCGAGTGGCGCGCGGTCGCATGGACCGCCGCGGCGTCGGCGGCGATCGTGGCGGTAAGCCTGATCGACACCGGCTGGCGGCCCTACGCGGCTTTCCTCGACCACCTGCCGGGACTCATGAGCGGCGAAGCGTTCCCGGCCTTCCGGCGTCCCGCGGCGGTCGCGATCAACTATTCGATTCCGGGGCTCATCTTCAAGCTGAAGCTCTTCGGCGTTCCCGGGATGACGTTCGGGAGCGCGAAAGTCGTCGGCTGGCTCTACACGCTCGTCCTCCTCATGGCCACCGTGTGGGCGGCGCGACGCTCGTGGCGCGACGAGGACAAGCCCCTGGTCTGGCTGTCGATCCTCACCCTCGCGACCCTGCGGAGTCCCTTCCTGCCCGAGGCCTATGCCGGCGTGCCGGGGCTCTGGCTCCTCACCCTGATCGCCGCGAGGGGCAGCGGCTCGGCAAGGTCCCTGGCCGGCCTGCTCGCGGGCTGGATCGTGTTCAATCTCTACTGGCCCACCGACTGGGCGATGGATCCGCGGCTGCTCGCGATCCTCACCTTGATTCCCCAGGGCCTGACGCTCGCGCTTCCGGCCTACGTTCTGTTCGAGCGTTCGAAGGAGGGAGAGCCTTCGGTCACTCCTGCGTCGCCACCGGGGCAGGGAAGAGCCGGCCCAGCCACGCGTTCCACACCGGCTCTTCGCGCGTAGCGACCGCGCGCGCCTCATCGCCATAGAGGTAGAGGGTCAGGGACAGCATCACCTGTTCCCCCATCGGCATCGCCATGAAGTACGCGGTGCCCGGCGCCGGCTGATCGAGCCGGAGCAGGAGCTCGGGATAGGCCTTGGCGCCGACGTGCTCGACGACCGCGGCGAGCTTGGGCGAATCTCCGGATGACGTCGCTGCTTGCCCCACGCTCGCGTTCGAGAGGCCGAGCGGCTGCGCGATCTCGGCCCAGGCCTTCTCCTTGGGACCGGGCGCGAACGCCATGAGCTGGATCTGCGCGCAGGACTGGCCGCGGAAGTTCTCGAGGCAGCGCTTGAGGATGCGGAAGAAGGCGGGCCATCCCTTCTCGACGCTCTCGAACTGCGCGTCCCAATCGTCCGTGCTCGCGAACCAGCTGTGGACGACGCGCACGCGGCACGTGCCGCCGCTCTTTGCCTCGATGGTCCACTCGGTCGCCATCGCGGGTGAGCCGGGGCCCATGCCCTCCTTGTTCTCGGCGGTGAAGCGGCGCGGTGGATCCCATTCCTGGATCTGCGCGTTCGAATCCATGCCGGGACCGAAGGTCATCGTCATCGATCCCTTCGCGCGCTCCTCGAGCTGCGTCGGAACGAACCACGAGGTGATTCCAGGCCCGGTCGCGATGGCCTTCCAGACTTCTTCGGGGGTTCCGGGGACTTCGGTCTCGACGGCGATGAAACGCCGGCCGGACGCGTCTTTCTGAGTTGGCATGATCGCTCCTAGCTTCGGGATTTCCCGGGTAGGGGGTGGGCGACGAGGATGAGTCGATGCGCGCGACCGCCGGGGGCCGACGCGTCGTGGTAGCGCGCGACGAGCCCCGCGATCGCCTGGGTGACCTCCGCGGTGAACGCGGCGCGTTCCGCGGGAGAGCGAAAACGGATTTCGGTATCGATGCCGAGCGTTGCGAGATGTTTGCCTTGAGCCTTTGCGCCGCGGAGGAGCTCAGCGACCTCGCGCACGACGCGGGCGGCCAGGGCGATCAGGTAGCGTGCCGAGAGGCGATCGGTCGTGCGATCGGGATCGCTGGCGGCTTCACCCAGCGCGGCGGGAGACACGACGTAGGAGGCTGCCGTGGCGACGACGCGTCGTTCCACGATGCCGCCCCATCGGCGCTCTTCGACCGGACGGACGAGACCGTGCGTCTCGAGGGCGCGGAGGTGGTAGTTCACCTTCTGGCGGGCGAGGCCGACCCGGTTCGCGAGTGACGCCGCCGAGCCGGGCTCCGCCAGCTCGGACAGAAGACGCGCGCGGATCGGATCCAGTGCCACCATGGCGGCGGCGGGATCGTCGATGACTTCCAGGTCGGCGACAGGTTCCATCGACGCCGACGGTACCATTGACAAATTATCTTGTCAAGAAGCTTGGTGCTTGGAGTCCTGTGGTGGAACGGTCTGCGCGACGAAATCCAGGATCGCCTTGGAGGACTTCCGGGGCTGGTCCTTGTAGACCTCGTGGCCGGCCCGCTCGATCACGACAAGTCTCGAGTGGCGGACCGCCCGATGCATCATGCGGGCGCGCTTGGGGGGGATGATGGGGTCCTCGGCGCCGCTGAGGATCAGGGTCGGGACCCGGTCCTTGGGCAGCAGGGACAGGACCTGGCGCCTGGCCAGGTTCTCGTTTCTTGCCATCGCGACCTTCGGCTCCGGGGCGCTCAGCTTGTCGGGCGTGATCTTGTAGTGCCTCAGGACCTCGGCGTCGATCCGGGCGTCGTATTCGTTCGCGGCGGGAAACCGGTCCCGGATCTGCTCGGGCATGATCTTGCTGATCACCATGGGACCGATGTTCCGATCGCGATCTTCGGGCGACATCGCGCGCACCTTGGCGATGTTCTCCAGCACCTCGCGGATCCGCTTCCGATCCTCGGGAGGGGGTCGCATCGACGCTGTTTTCTTCACGGCCCGCTCCGCGTAGTCCAGCCAGTCCTCGTTGATCATGGGCATGGAGATCAGGCCGTCCATGTGGATGTAGCCCAGCACGTGGCCCGGCTCCGCGGTCACGTATTCGAGGCCGACCATGCCCCCGAACGAGTGCCCGAGGACGAACCACTTCTCGATGCCGAGCGACTTCCGGACCCCTTCGATATCCCGGACCATGTCCGAGAAGCGGAACCCCCGGGTCTCCGCGGCCGTGGGATGCCGGGGATCCTTGAACCGCACCCGCTCGGAGAGCCCGGAGCCCCGCTGGTCCAGGTAGACGACGTTCAGCCGGTCTTCGAGGAGCCGGCCCCAGGGCTGGAACTCCAGGGCCGAAGCGCCCGGGCCGCCGTGCAGGAGAAGGAGGTAGGGGTTCCGAGAGTCACGCCCGCGGACGCGGAAGTGGAGGTGCGTGCCGTTGATGGCCTGATAGTAGTCCCGATCGAGAGGGCGGGGGGCCTTTACGCCGTAGGAGGGGGAGGCCGAGAGCCCCAGCATCAGTGCGATCTTCACGGCCTGGTCGAGAGGCGTCATATTGTGTTCGATGCAGAAACGCCCGACCGGGTTGGAATCGTGTCGCGCTATCCCCGCCCCGCGGGTGGCTCCACTATAATCCCGCCGTGCCAGGAAAACGCGCCGCACCCCGTGGCCACAAGACATGGTTCCTTCTGCTTCCTGTTCTCGTGGCCGCGATCCTTTGTGCTCCATGCCTCGGCTTCGGCTATCTCTGGGACGACTACTTCTTCCTCACCAGCGGCGCTAAGGCCCACCTCCTTCCAAGTTCGAACGCCACGTTCTACCGGCCCATCCCGCTCGCCGGCTATTTCGGCGCGCTCTCGGTGCTGGACCCAAGCCACGGAACGCTCGCGCACATCCTGAGTCTGACGGTGCTCCTCGGCGCCATCGTCCTGCTGACGCTGCTCGTGTCCCGGCTCTGCGGCTCGCGCGCCGGGATTCTGGCGGGCCTTGTCTTCGCGGCGTACGGCCAGGTAGCGGCCATGGTGGGATGGATCAGCGCGAGCCAGGACCTCTTCGCGATCCTGTTCGTCATCGCCGCGCTCTATTGCCGCGATCGAGGATGGGACGTTGCAGCCATCGCCTGCGCGGCGGCCGCCCTGCTCTGCAAGGAGACGGCCCTGGCGGTTCTGGCGCTGTTGGTTTTCTGGGACTCCCTCGTGGGCCGTCCAGCGGGGAACCGATGGCTGACGATTGTGGGTTGCGTCCTGGTACTGATCGGCTGGGCCGCGATTCATCCCGGCCTGCATCAGCTCCTCGGCGGACACAGCACCTCGATCGGCTACGTGGGTGTCGGCGGCGCCGGGTTGTGGGCGTTCAAGCTGGGACGTTACTTCACCACGCTCTTCAATCTGCCTCCGTGGGGACTCCATGCGACCTGGCGGCCGGACCTCACGGGGTACGCCTTCGCGGCCTTGCTGGTCATGCTCCTGACGCTCCGCCTTGCGAGCCAGCGCGAGCGCGGGACGCAAGCGACGACGCTGCCGCTCACGCGCGTCCTGGCGATCGCCGCGCTCCTCGCCATCCCGAGTCTCCTCCTTCCGGTCGTGCTGGTTCGCTATTCAGCGCCACACTTCACCTGCATGGCCGCGATGGGCGTGGCGATCTTCCTGGGTCCCGCGCTCGCCAGGCAGAACACATGGGTGGCCGGCCTCGCGCTGACGGTGTTCCTCTTCCTCGGAATCTTCTCGCGCGGCGTGAAGGCGCAGGAAGTCGCCCTCTCCGTCCAGGAGCGCGGCGACCCCTGGATCGGAACGGAAACCTCGATGATCGAGACCTCGGAGGCGGCCCGCGACGTTCGCGGGAACTTCAAGAAGGTGCTGCCGTCCCTTCAGAAAGGCAGCCAGGTCGTGGTCTCGATGGGACCGATCGGCCGGGGTCTCCAGATGGAGCTCGTGGACGGCCAGGCGCTGCGCCTCTGGTACGGCGATCCCACGCTCCACACGACGCTCATCCGGGATCGGCGCTCCGGCGCGGCCTCCGAGATCCTCGTCCGAATCACCAACGGCCTCGACGTGATCGCGATCGATCCGGACACCGGGAAGGTCCGCTCCGCCTACGGGGCCGAGCCCGATCCGAAGGAGATCAACCGGCCGTTGAAGAACTACGCGCGGGCGCTGGCAGCCGGTGGCGAGACCGACCGCGCCATCCGGATCGTGCGGACCGTGGACCGCACCGAAGCGGGCGATCTGAATGTCTTCAACCGCCGCCTGATCGCGAGCATGCTGCTCGCGGCGGGCCGCCGTTCGGAAGCCGACTCGGTGATGAAGGACACGCCGGCCTTCGCCCGGGACGTGGCGCTGCAGGCGGTAACGATGCTCCAGGCCGAGGCCAGCTCCAGCGAGCGTCTCGACACTTCGGCGTTCGAGGCGCTGGGCCTCTCGAGTCACGACCCCGAGACCCTTCGCTGGATCATGCGGGATCTCGGGAAGAATGGATTCACGTCGCAGTCGGCATGGTTCGCGCAGAAGCTGAAGGCTGTGGCTCCCGCGGACCGCGAAGCCGCGGATGTTCTGGATCGGGCCGCACGCGCGGGCATCCAGCCGCAGCGCGAGCCCGGCCGGTTGGGTGCGCTCGCCCTCTAGCGGCCGCGCTTCATCCAGGTGAGCGCCGTCGACACGGCCAGATAGATTCCGGCTCCGGCGCAGCCGAGGAGCAGATCGCTCATGGTCTCAGGAAGGTTCATCTGCGTGTACATCATGAGGGTTCCACCGAAGAGGAACTCCATGAACTCCCAGAGAAGCGCGACCGTGGCAGTCATGCAGAAGGCGATGACGGTGCGGGCGCCTGGAGTGGGACGGCCGAACCAATGCGGCCACGTGAGGAGAACCTGATTCAGGAAGAGCGCCATCGCGGCGCCGCCAAGAAGATGGGCGATGGGGTCGAAGTGCGCGCGCTGGCCCAGGGACACGGCCAGCACGGCATGGATCAGGACGACGGCAAGGGGGGCCAAGGCCGCTCGGAGGAGTGAGCGCACGAGGGCACAGTAGCACCGTCCGGGGAGGAACGATGACCTTTTCGAGATGGGTGTTCCGAATCGCAGGTATCTGGGGGCTGCTCACGGTCGCGCCGATGTATTTTTTGTACGACGCGATCGGCCGCGGGAACCCGCCACCCTTCAATCACCCCGAGATCTACTACGGCTTCCTGGGCGTCACCTTGGCCTGGCAGATCGCATTCCTGATCATCGCGCGGGATCCCGCCCGCTTTCGCCCGCTCATGATCGCCGCGATGGTGGAGAAGTTCAGCTTCGTCATCGCCATGGCGGTGCTCTACGCGCAGGAACGCGTGACGCTGAATCAGCTCGCCTTCAGCATGACCGATCTCGCGCTGGGGATTCTCTTCGTCGCGGCGTTCGTGAAGACGCCGAGGCGTTAGCGCGGGGCGCGCTCCCGGGTGGGGTTCTGGTTGTACGCGGCGGTGCCGCCCGGCGGAATCGTGAGGTAGTCCCAGCCCTCGCCGCGGAGCTGCTTGGCGAGGAAGACCATCTGACCCACGTGATACGCGGCGTGGCTCATCGACCGGTGCAGCGCTTCCACGATCGAGAGCGGCACCCCGCGGATCGTGACCTTCTGCTCGAGCTGATCGTCGCGCAGCGGCGCCAGGGAGCGGAAGAGCGTCTCCCAGCCCTTCTCCCACTGCGCCATCAGCTCCGCCCGGGTTACGGATCGCGGCAGGAATTCGGTGTCCCGGTCCCGCCACGGCTTCTCGCCGTCGGCGGCGGGGAAGTCGGTGAACCGCGAGAGAAAATTCCCCGAGAGATGCCAGACCAGGGTCGTCGCGGAATTCTGGCTCGCGCCCTCGGAGACCGAGAGCTCCTCGTCGGTCATCTGCGCGAGCGCGCGCTCACCCAGCGCCTTGTACCGGCGATACTCTCCCTCGATGGATTCCAGAACCGGACGCGCCATCAGCGAATCCGGTAGCGCTGCGGTCGCGAGGCGGTGCGCTCGATCTCCTTGCGCGCCTCGAGGTCCAGCTTCACGGTCTCGCCATACCAGCTGATGTTCCCGTCCACCTTGCCCTTCAGCTTCTTCTGCAGCACTGAGAAAAGCTCCGTGTGGGTCAACTCCTGGCCGCGCAACGCGGACAGCAGCTCCTTCCGCACCGTGTCGTACTTCTGCCTGCTGATGGTGCGGCCGGTCTTCCCTTGCGGGTGACGCGTCCGGATCGTCTGTTCCTTCATGCGAATCACCTCCGTGCTTCCGCCGCAGCCATTCGGTTCGAAAGATGCCTTTCCAGCACAGTGGGATCCGAAGCTTGGAATTCACGTGACTTGAAGTCGCGGC
>JADMIO011741505.1_pt1 | contig 52652 bp, 52 predicted proteins | sample 8958161 | NCBI WGS metagenome assembly JADMIO01 (sample SAMN16585339, study PRJNA669376) | soil metagenome | isolation source: Crop rotation soil | place: USA: Cullars Rotation, Alabama | collected 2011 | reverse complement strand
GCCGCGACTTCAAGTCACGTGAATTCCAAGCTTCGGATCCCACTGTGCTGGAAAGGGGTTCGCGGTCGGTTTGTCAATCTTATTGATCGCAATCACAATCGGAACGCCGGCAACCTGTGCGTGGTTGATCGCTTCTTTTGTTTGCGGCATCACGTCATCATCGGCTGCCACCACGATGATGGCGACGTCCGTAAGTTTTGCACCGCGTGCACGCATGGCAGTGAAGGCTTCGTGACCGGGTGTATCCAGGAAAGCAATCTTGTGGCCACTCTTGGTAGTCACGTCATACGCACCGATGTGCTGTGTGATACCGCCGGCCTCTGAAGCAACAACTTTAGTATTCCGGATATAGTCGAGCAGCGAAGTCTTACCATGATCGACGTGGCCCATGATCGTAACAATCGGGGCGCGCGGCTTAAGATTCTCCTCGCTTTCTTCTTCTTCTTCCTCTATTGTTTCCTCTTCCGAAGAAATGAATTGAACTTCGTATCCAAATTCATCGGCAATCACAGTGATCGCTTCCGCGTCGAGGCGTTGGTTGATGGAAACGAACATGCCGAGACTCATGCAAGTGGAGATAACGTCGTTGACAGAGACGTTCATCATCGATGCGAGGTCGTTGGCAGAAATGAATTCGGAGACACGAAGGATTTTTGACGCCTCCTGTTCCTGCAGCAATTTTTCTTCGTGTGCTTCTGAAACGGCCTGGCGTTTTTCCTTCCGATATTTTGCGCCGGTGAATTTCTTCTGGCCGCCGCTCAGCTTGGCAAGCGTTGCCTTGATCTGATCCTGGATCTCTTTTTCTGAAGGCTCACCTTTTTGAACATGAGCCGGGCCACGACGCGGTCCGCCCGCAGCACCGGTTCTCGGCGCTCCACCTTTCGTCTCGTTCCCTTGTGAAGGAATTCTTTTACGCGGTCTTTTCTTGCGTGCGTCTTCTTTGCTTTCTGCAGTCGGTGCAGGCTTCTTCTCCTTCTCAGCCGGAAGCTCGATCTTATCGACAACTTTGAGCCCCTGGAGTCTGTTCGCTTTAGCCTTGATAAGCTCCAGCTCGGGTGCCTGAGGCTTTTCAACCTCAGCGACAGGCTCTGGCTTTTTCGGTGCGACTTCTTCTTTCTCTTTTGGAGGTGCAGGCGCTTCTTTCTTCTCAAGATCGATCTTGCCAAGAACCTTTATGCCTTCCAGCTTGGGCTTCTCGCGCTCAACCTTTTCGGGCTGCTTCACCTCATCTTTGGCCTTGATCTCTTTGGATCCAAGGTTTTTGATCAGGATGCTATCTTCTTCCTCAGCCTTGCGCTTATGCGGCGCCGGCTCGTTTTGGATCGTAAGATTTTCGGTGTGCTTGGTGCCGATCGTCAGGCCGGATGCCTCGATCTTTTCTGAGGCAGAGGAGGCGTACTCCTTCGCAAGCATTGCAAACTGCTCGGGAGAAAGCTTGGCATTCGGGTTGTTTTCGACGGCAAAGCCTTTCTTGGCAAGAAAATCCAATATGGTATTGTGCCCCACATTGAGCTTCCTCGACGCCTGTCCCAACCTTATCATTTTTTCTTCTGCCATGCCTGATGCCTCTGTTTTTCGAAGTTGTGTTGTATAAAAAACTGAAATTTACTCAAATTCCTTGCTCAAAACAGCAACAACATTCTCCACTGTTTCCTCTTCGAGGTCGGTGCGGCGAACAAGCTCCTCTTTGTTAAGAGCCAATACGCTCTTTGCTGTATCAAGTCCGATCTGCTTGAGCTGATCGATAACCCAGCCTTCGATCTCGTCTGAGAACTCATCCAGGTCGACATCCTCTTCGGCTGTCTGCTCGCCGAGCTCGCGGAAAACGTCGATCTCCATACCTACAAGTCTGCTTGCAAGCTTAATGTTCAATCCACCCTTTCCGATCGCCAATGAAACCTGGTCAGGCTTCAGATAGACGGAGACCCTGTTCGTATCCTTATCGATCTTGATGCTCACGATCTTCGCGGGGCTCAATGCCCGCTGGATAAAGAGTTCAAGATTCTCGGTATAGTTGATTACATCTATGTTTTCGTTCTGCAACTCGCGCACGATCGCGTGAATCCTCGAACCTTTCATTCCAACACATGCACCCACGGGATCGATGCGGTCATCATAAGATTCTACGGCGACTTTGGCGCGCTCACCGGGCTCACGTACGGCTTTCTTTATCGTGATAAGACCATCGTAAACTTCCGGTACTTCCTGTTCGAAAAGACGCTCCAGCAACACCGGCGATGTTCTTGAGAGAACGATCTTCGGATTGCCGTTCACCATTTCCACTTTGTGTACGATAGCACGAACATTTTCTCCCTTGCGGTATCTGTCTTTAGGTATTTGCTCTGAGCGCGGGATAGAAATTTCATTACCCTCTGCGTCAGTCAGCAATACTTCGCGGCTAAGTACTTGATATACTTCACCGGTGATGATCTCACCTACGATTTCCTTGTACTTCTGGAACAAAATATCTTTCTCAAGATCTTTTACCTTTTGCATCAGCGTCTGACGTGCCGTAGTTACCGCGCGACGGCCGAAGTCTTCAATTTCAATCGGCTCTGAAACCTCTTCACCCACTTCGAAATCGGGCTCGATCTTCCTGGCTTCTGTCAGACTGATCTTGTCGTGTTCCCAGATGTCCTCTGAGTCATCGTCAACGATCTCACGAATCCGATAGATCTCAAGGTCACCCTTGTCCGCGTTGATGATGATGTCAAAGTTGTCATCGTTCACATACTTTTTCTTGATCATTGTCCTGAAAACATCTTCCAGGATCCGGATCATCGTAGGTCTGTCGATGTTTTTCTGCTTAGCGAAGTCGGCAAACGACTCAATTAAGTTTGATATGTCCATTGTACTATTATTTAAACGAAACCATTACAAATGTTTTTTCCACATCATCGAAAGGGATCAACCATTCTTTTTCGATAATAGTTTTTCCCTCTTTAATTTCTTCTTTCAGTGCGATCGTCTCTGCGGTCGATGCTGTTAGCTTTCCCTGCACCACGCTTTTGTCCTTCCGGTGCACTTTCACATTCCGCCCGATATTCTTTTCGAACTGCCTGCGAAGCTTCAGCGGATGATCCAACCCCGGCGTCGTTACTTCCAGCACGTATCCACCCGGGCCCGTGTCAAGGTTCATCTCGTCGAGCTTCTCTGACAACGTTCGGCTGACCTTGCCGCAATCGTCGATGGTGACACCATGATCGCCGTCGATAACCACCGTGATCTTCGAAAAATTCCTGCTCGATACGATGACATCCACCAGAAACTGATCCGCGGAAAGCAGGCTTCCCTCTGCCAATTCAGCTATTTTGCCCCTGATATCCATTTTTTGATAACGAAAGAGGGGACTTTTGGGTCCCCTCTTTGACATTTCCGTAAGAAGTGATGCAAAGGTACGCGTTTTTTATTTTATCGCAAATAATTGTGTTTCTTAGGCGTTTAAGGCCATAAGTTCAACTATTACATTATGTCGGGGAGAATTTACCACGAGGGCACAAAGACACCAGAGTTCACAAAGAGATCTTTGGTTGGTTTAATTCCTATCATGGCCTGCGTCGGTGTTGCTGCCGTTTTGGTTACGTCGTGCGGAGGCAAAAGATCTGAATCTGAAAAAGAAAAGCCTGCCAGAACAGTTACGGTCCCGGCTTTCAATAGCGACTCGGCATTTCATTTTGCTGACAAGCAGGTAGGCTTTGGCCCACGAATTCCCAACACGCCTGCCCATAAGGAGGCGGGCGATTATTTTGTGTCAAAGCTTAAGCAATATGGTGCCACTGTCATAGAACAAGAGTTTGAAGCAACGACCTTCGACGGCAAAAAACTTTTTCTCAGGAATATCATCGGCTCTTATTCACCTGAGAAGCAAAAAAGAATATTGCTTGCAGCGCATTGGGACACGCGCCCATATTCCGACCGGGACCCGCAAAAGCCAACCGCGCAGTTTGATGGGGCCAATGACGGTGCCAGTGGTGTCGCCGTGTTGTTGGAGATTGCACGCCTGATAAAAACTAAAGCACCCGACGTTGGGATCGATATTATTTTATTCGATGGTGAAGATTGGGGAGAGAAATACAATGAATCAGGAAAGGTGCCACCCGCGGCTGGCCTTGATACCTGGTGGTGCCTGGGATCCCAGTACTGGTCTAAGCACAAGCACAAACCGAACTACACCGCTTATTATGGCATTTTGCTCGACATGGTAGGAGCGAAGGGCTCCCATTTCTTCAGGGAAGGTGCGTCGATGCAATACGCTCCGCGAATCGTTGAAAAAGTCTGGAACACTGCTTCAAGGCTGGGTCAATCATCTTTGTTTGTAAATCAAACCGAAGCTGCAATTACGGACGACCACGTATATATCAACGAGAATGCAAAGATTCCCACGATAGACATCGTGCACTTTGATCCTGTATTAGGATATTTCGGCGAGTATCATCACTCGCAGGCTGACAACATGAATGTGATCAGCAAGGATGTACTTGGAGCTGTAGGAACGGTAGTGCTGAACGTTATTTACTACGAAGAGTAAATCTATTCGAGCAGCTTTCGCAGATACACGCCATAGCCACTTTTCTCAAGAGGCTTGGCGAGCTTCAATACCTGTTCCTCATTGATGAATCCCATCCGGAAAGCGATTTCCTCGATACAGCCGATCTTCAATCCTTGACGCTGTTCGATCACCTGGATAAAGTTTCCTGCCTGCATCAATGAGTCGAATGTTCCGGTGTCCAGCCACGCCGTGCCGCGACTCATGATGCCGACGCGAAGCTTTCCCTGCTTCAAATAGGTATTGTTGACGTCGGTGATTTCAAGCTCACCGCGCGGACTCGGCTTCAGCGCCTTTGCGATTCCCACCACATCGTTATTGTAGAAATACAAACCCGGCACCGCAAAATTCGATTTGGGATTAGCGGGTTTTTCTTCAATCGAGATTGCTTTTTGATGGTCATCAAATTCAACAACCCCATAACGTTCAGGGTCCTGCACGTGATAGGCGAATACCACAGCTCCATCAGGGTTTGTATTTTCCTGAAGCAGTTTGGTAAGGCCGGATCCATAAAAGACGTTGTCGCCAAGCACAAGGGCTACTTTGTCTTTTCCAATAAATTTTTCTCCAATGATAAAAGCCTGAGCGAGTCCCTCCGGACGAGGCTGCTCGGCATAGGAAAAATTACAGCCAAGCTGGGAGCCATCGCCGAGCAGTTTTTTAAACAGCGGCAAATCTGCAGGTGTTGAGATGATCAAGATCTCACGGATGCCCGCCATCATCAAGACCGACAGCGGATAATAGATCATCGGCTTGTCGTACAACGGCATCAGCTGTTTACTAAGCACCAGGGTAAGGGGATGCAGACGTGTTCCTGAACCGCCTGCAAGGATTATTCCTTTCATCTTTTAAAGATATTGAATTAATGTGCGAATGAAATATTGTGCTGATCTGCTAATGAGCTGCTGTGCTGATTGGCGCAACGCAATGATTTCCTGATCAACGCATCGATTCAAAGGGCACGCGGCTGAAGTCAGCGATTGTGATACATTTCCTTGTAGTATTCCCGGTAAGCCCCGGAAGTCACATGGTTCAGCCACTCGCGGTTGTTCAGGTACCAATCGACAGTCTTTTCGAGTCCTTCCGGAAATTCAAGCGACGGCTTCCAGCCGAGCTCGCGCTGCAGCTTGGAGGCGTCAATTGCATAGCGCAGATCGTGACCCGCTCGGTCTGTCACATAGGTTATCAATTTTTCAGAGGTCCCTGCAGCGCGATTGAGTTTTCTATCCATCAGCGAGCAAAGCGTCTTGACAAGGTCGATGTTCTTCCACTCGTTGTTGCCGCCGATGTTGTATACCTCACCGGGCTTTCCTTTGTGAAAGATGACGTCAATAGCGCGTGCGTGATCCTCGACATATAACCAGTCGCGCACGTTCTCGCCTTTACCATAGACCGGAAGAGGTTTGGAATTGATGATGTTGTTGATCATCAATGGTATCAGCTTTTCAGGAAAATGATTCGGTCCGTAGTTGTTGGAACACCGGCTGATAATGGTTGGCAGCTTGTAGCTGTTCTGAAATGCCTTGACAAAGTGGTCGCTGCCTGCTTTCGATGCGGAATAAGGCGACTGCGGATCGATTGAGGTTGTTTCGGTAAAAAATCCACCGTGGTCAAGCGAACCATATACCTCATCTGTGGAGATGTGATAGAAAAGCTTGCCAGCGAAGTTGTCCTTCCATTGTGTTTTCGCTGCCTGAAGGAGATTCAGCGTCCCAACAATGTTTGTAATTGCAAATTCAGCAGGGTTTTCAAGCGAACGATCAACGTGGGATTCCGCCGCGAGGTGAATGATGCCATCGAACTTCTCTTTTGAGAACAGATCCTTTAGAAACTCCTGGTCAACAATATCTCCTTTTATGAATTTGTAATTCGGACGGTCCTCAATCTCTTTCAGGTTCTCAAGGTTGCCTGCGTAGGTGAGCTTGTCGAGGTTAACGATCGAATGGTCGGGATATTTCTTTACGAATAGCCTCACCACATGCGACCCAATGAAACCGGCTCCTCCGGTAATTAGTATTTTTTTGGTCATCGTGAATACGCATCAAAATTCTTGTGGTCACGCTGGTAAAGATCTTCTTTCGTCAGCGTTTTGAAGTAATCATACGTGATCTTCAGACCTTCTGCCCTTGAAACTTTAGGCTCCCAGCCGAGAATTTTTTTTGCTTTTGTTATATCAGGCTGGCGTTGCTTGGGATCGTCCTTTGGAAACGGATTGTAAACGATTTTTTGTGTTGTTCCGGTCAGCTTGATGATCTCTTTTGCAAAGTCAAGGATCGTGATCTCACTTGGGTTACCGATGTTCATCGGCAAAGTGTAATCAGACATTAATAGTCTGTAAATCCCTTCAATAAGATCGTCGACATAGCAAAAAGACCGGGTCTGACTTCCATCTCCAAACACCGTAAGATCTTCGCCACGCAGTGCCTGACCGATGAATGCCGGCAGTACGCGTCCATCGTTTAGCCGCATACGGGGACCATACGTGTTGAATATCCTGACGATCCGGGTGGCAACGTTATGATACGTGTGATAGGCCATTGTGATCGCCTCCTGAAATCGTTTCGCTTCATCATACACGCCGCGCGGTCCGACGGTATTTACGTTGCCGTAGTATTCCTCTGTTTGAGGATGTACCGCTGGATCGCCGTACACTTCAGAGGTCGACGCAACCAGGATCCTTGATTTTTTTGCACGTGCAAGTCCAAGAAGATTGTGTGTTCCAAGTGAGCTCACCTTCAATGTTTGAATCGGGATTTTCAAATAATCGATGGGGCTCGCGGGTGATGCGAAATGAAGAATGTACTGGAGCTCACCCGGGACGTGCACATAGCGCGACACATCGTGGTGATAGAATTCGAAGTTCTCCAGCTTGAAGAGATGTTGTATGTTTTTCAGTTCGCCTGTGATGAGATTATCCATGGCGATGACATGGAACCCCTCCTTGATAAAACGGTCACAAAGGTGGGATCCCAGAAATCCGGCGCCGCCGGTGATCAATATTCTTGGCTTAGACATTGACTGATTTTCTTCCTATGCTGATATATGTAAATCCGAGTTCCTTCATATCGCGCAACTCATATAGGTTGCGACCATCGAAGATCACTTTTGCTTTCATGAGCGAACCGAGGCGCGCAAAGTCTAACGCGCGGAACTCTGGCCATTCGGTTGCGATAAAGATCGCATCGGCACCGTTTGCGGCTTCGTAGGGGTCGTTGTGATAGGAGATTCTATCGCCTATTATTTTCTTCACGTTCTCCATTGCCTCCGGGTCATGGCTTCTTACCACGGCACCTTCTTTCAGCAGGCCTTCGATATTGTACAACGCGGGAGCTTCCCGGATATCGTCTGTGTGTGGTTTGAAAGACAAGCCCCAAAACGTTATCACCTTGCCTGACAATTTTCCATTGAAATGCCTTTTGATAATAGGCAGCAGTTTCGTCTTCTGGGTTGAATTGATCTCCATCACGGACTTCAGGATCTTGAAGTCGTAGTCACTGTCCATTGATGTTTTGGCCAATGCCTGTACATCTTTGGGGAAGCAACTTCCCCCATATCCAATGCCCGGAAAAAGGAAGCGCTTGCCAATCCTGCTGTCTGTTCCAACACCTTTGCGCACAGCATCAACATCGGCGCCCACTTTCTCGCAAAGGTTCGCGATCTCATTCATAAACGTGATCTTCGTTGCCAGGAAAGAGTTCGCTGCGTACTTCGTCAGCTCAGCGGAACGCTCATCCATGAAAAGGATGGGATTACCCTGACGGACGAAAGGAGAGAACAAGGTCTCCATGATCTTTCGCGCTTTGTCAGATGACGTGCCAATCACAACGCGGTCGGGTTTCATAAAGTCCTCAACTGCTACTCCTTCTCTGAGGAATTCTGGATTCGAAACCACATCGAACTCGACTTTTGATTTGGCTTTGATTTTATCCGTTACTTTTTCAGCCGTGCCTACGGGGACGGTGCTCTTGTCAACAATAACAGTATATTTTTCCAGCAGCGGTCCAAGCTGATCGGCCACGCCAAGTACATACTTCAAGTCGGCTGATCCGTCTTCATCAGAAGGAGTGGGAAGCGCGAGAAAAATAATCTGTGCGTCTTTTATTCCTTCTTTAAGATTGGTGGTGAATGTCAGCCTGCCTTGCTTGATGTTTCTTTCGAAAAGTAGGTCGAGACCAGGCTCGTAGATTGTCATTTTTCCGGCCGAGAGATTTGCAACTTTTTCGGCATCGATGTCGACACAGCTGACGGTGTTTCCGGTTTCCGCAAAGCACGTGCCTGTTACCAGTCCAACATATCCAGTTCCAACTACTGCTATTTTCATTTTTACGAGTTAAGTGCGAAGAATCTAAAAATCGTATGCCAGCGGAGCCGCCTTTTGGGTCCGTAAGGCCATTCCATAAAGAGGGTCAAAAATAGAGGATTATGTGTTTATCGCGGCAAAACCGACAAAATAAAGAAACAAACTAACACTCGTTTGGCTGACGTTGAAAGAAGATGTACTTTTGAAATCCTAAAAGAAAAAAAATATGCAATTGACGACGGAAGGCGCGATGACGATTGATTTTGAGCAATCAGAAAGCCAGGCAATGGTAGCACAGATGGTGCGGGATTTTGGAGAGAAATTCATAAAGCCACGCATGATGGAATGGGATGAGTCGCAGGAATTCCCGATCGAGGTTTTTCACGAAATGGGAAAACTTGGATTGATGGGTGTTCTTGTCCCGACAGAATACGGTGGTGCAGGTCTGGGTTATCTTGACTACGTCACCGCCATTGCTGAAGTATCGAAGATCGATGGCTCGATTGGCCTTTCAATGGCAGCCCACAACTCGCTTTGCACGAATCATATTCTTCAGTTTGGAAATGAAGCGCAAAAGCAAAAATACCTTCCCCTGCTTGCTACAGGTGAATGGATCGGCGCATGGGGACTTACCGAACCGAATACCGGATCGGATGCCGGAAATATGAGAACGGTTGCCGTAAAAGATGGCGACTATTATGTATTGAATGGCTCCAAGAATTTTATCACACACGGAAAGAGTGGAAATGTTGCGGTGGTGATCGCCCGTACCGGAAAGGTGGGCGATTCGCACGGCATGTCTTCCTTTATCATTGAGAAAGGAACAAAAGGATTCACAGCCGGAAAGAAAGAGAACAAGCTTGGCATGAGAGCCTCCGAAACTGCGGAGTTGATTTTTTCAGATTGCCGTGTGCACAAGAGCCAGATGATGGGTGACGAAGGCGAGGGATTTATCCAATCGCTGAAAGTTCTCGATGGAGGCCGGATATCGATTGCTGCATTGAGCCTGGGGATTGCACAAGGTGCCTTTGAAGCCGCGTTGCATTATTCAAAAGAGAGACATCAGTTCAACAAGCCTATTTCTGCGTTTCAGGGTATTTCCTTTAAGCTGGCAGACATGGCGACTAAAATCGAGGCTGCGAGATTGCTTACTTACAGGGCTGCGGAGTTAAAGAACATGGGAAAATCCGTGAACAGAGAGTCGGCCATGGCCAAGCTTTATGCCTCAGAAGTGGCCGTGGACGTGGCAAATGAAGGAGTCCAGATTTTTGGCGGATACGGCTATACGAAGGATTTCCCTGCAGAAAAGTACTACCGCGACGCCAAGCTGTGCACGATCGGGGAAGGGACCTCAGAAATCCAGAAATTAGTGATTTCGAGGTCAATATTGTCCTGATCTTGCAAAATTGGACCACTTTGCCATATATTTGCGGCCCAAACGATTAGAAATAGCATGCTGATAATTAACATCAAGGAGAACGAGTCGATTGACAAGGCCCTTAAGCGCTTTAAGAAGAAATTTGAAAAGACCGGCGTTTTAAGAGAGCTGCGGGCACGCACTTCCTTCGAAAAACCGTCTGTGAAGCGCAGAGGTCAGGTCTTGAAGGCCATTTACAAGCAGAAACAATACGTCAACGAGAACTACTAAGTTGTTTTAATAACAATTAGTAGACAATCGATAAACTATCCCCTCGGGACCTTTTTCCCGGGGGGATTTTTTTTTACTTTTCTACTGACGCAGGTTTGTTGCAGACAGCATGATCGATTCCTTTCTGAATTTCCTCCAATTCGAAAAAAGGTTCAGTCCGCACACAGTCACTTCGTATAAAAACGATCTGTCTCAATTCGAGACTTATTTAAAAACTCAGTATGAGGAGCAAGGCCAGACCGCAACCTACAGCATGGTGCGCTCCTGGATCGTGCAGCTGGTTGAAAATAATCTGGATGCGCTTTCCGTGAACAGAAAGATCGCAAGCCTCCGCAGCTATTATAAATTTCTGATGCGGCAAGGGCTGATCGAAAAAGATCCTATGATGAAAATCAAAGTGCTGAAGACACGCAAAAAGCTTCCGCATTTCGTTAAGGAGAATGAGATGGTTGCCGTCCTCGATCAACAAGAGTTTAGCGACTCTCACGAAGATTGGCGTAAGAAACTGATACTTGAATTATTATATGGCACAGGCATGCGTTTGACAGAGCTCATCGGCCTGAAAGAAAATCAGATCAATTTCCACGACCAGACAATTCGTGTGATCGGAAAGCGGAACAAGGAACGTGTTATTCCAATTTCAGATTCACTTGTACCGATCATAAAGGGATACATGAAGGCAAGAAACAGAGACGTGAGCGTTGGCGATCACGGCTGTCTTGTCGTTTCTGATACAGGAAGCAAATGCTATCCAATGCTGGTGTACAGAATTGTGAAAGGCTCGTTGGGAATTACCTCGAGTGAAAAAACCAGCCCGCACGTCCTGCGCCACACCTACGCTACCCATTTGTTGAACAAAGGAGCTGAAATCAATGCAGTAAAAGATCTGCTTGGCCATAGCAGCCTGGCCGCCACGCAGGTCTATACCCATAATTCGATGGAGAAACTGAAGAAAGTATTTGACCAGGCACACCCCAAAGCATGATGGCATGGAAATCGTGACGAATTCAATGATTTTTCACTTTAAATTTTAGCTATATGAGGTTACAAGTTCATTCAATCCATTTCGACGCTGATCAGAAACTGATCAACTTCATTCAGCAACGTGTAGACAAATTGCAGACTTTTTACGACCGCATGGTGGATGGGGAGGTTTTTCTTAGGCTCAACAATGAGGGCGTTGAAAACAAGACAGTAGAGATCATGCTGAACGTACCTGGAAAAAAACTTTTTGCGAAAGAGCAGGCGCGCTCATTCGAAGCGGCTGCAGACCAGGCAGTAGATGGCTTGCGAAGTCAGCTCAATAAATTCAAAACGCGCGTGAAAGCGGGCAGGGCATAACTTGCATTATCGTATAAAATAAAAAGTCCTGACGTTTACTGTCAGGACTTTTTTTTATTTCTGGTTCTGTCTATTTCAGCTTGAACGCCTTCTTCACCTGGTCAACATGATCGAGCTTCTCCCAGGGGAACAGCTCAACCTTCACCTTCTTTTCTGATTTCTTTCCTTTGTTAAATACTTTTTCCACTACGCGTGACTCACGGCCCATGTGACCATAAGCTGCTGTTTCAGAATAGATCGGCGTGCGGAGCTTGAAGCGCTCTTCGATAAAGTACGGGCGCATGTCGAATATCTTCGAAACCGCTTTCGCGATCTCACCATCGCTCATCTTAACACTGGCAGAACCGTAGGTGTTCACATAAAGACCAACGGGCTGGGCCACACCGATTGCATAGGCAACCTGTACGAGGACTTCGTCGCAAACACCTGCCGCTACAAGGTTCTTCGCAATATGACGCGTTGCATACGCTGCCGAACGGTCGACTTTGGAAGGATCCTTTCCAGAAAAAGCACCACCACCATGTGCACCTTTTCCACCGTAGGTATCAACAATGATCTTTCTTCCAGTAAGACCGGTGTCACCGTGCGGACCGCCGATCACAAACTTACCTGTAGGATTTACGTGGTAGGAAATATCGTTTCCAAACAATGACTGAAGACGCTTCGGTAATTTTTTCTTGATGCGAGGGATCAAAATATTGATCACATCATCCTTGATCTTCTTTAGCATCACGGCATCCTTGTCGAAGTCGTCGTGCTGAGTTGAGATCACGATCGTATCGATTCGCTGTGGCTTACCATCATCGCTGTACTCGATCGTCACCTGTGATTTGGCGTCCGGCCTGAGGTAGGTCATTGTTTTTCCTTCCCTGCGAATGGCTGACAATTCGCGAAGCAGCATATGCGCCAAATCAAGTGGGAGAGGCATGTAGTTGTCCGTTTCGTTCGTTGCATAGCCGAACATCATGCCTTGATCGCCAGCACCCTGGTCTTCCTTTTTCTTCCGTTCAACGCCCTGGTTGATGTCCGCTGATTGTTCGTGAATGGCTGAAAATATCCCGCAACTGTTCGCTTCGAACATGTACTCACTCTTGGTATAACCAATGTTGCGAACTACTTCCCGCGCGATATCCTGAACATCGAGGTAGGCCTCTGATTTCACTTCGCCCGCCAGCACCACCTGACCCGTTGTGACCAATGTCTCACATGCGACTTTTGAATTTGGGTCATATGCGAGGAAATAGTCGATAAGGGCGTCGGAAATCTGGTCTGCTACTTTATCAGGGTGTCCTTCCGATACTGATTCGGATGTAAATAGATATGCCATTCTTTGTTATGTTATGTTTGAAGGCGGCAAAGATAATTAGGTTTAACTATTTATCACATTATCAGGTCGCTGCCTGAAAAAGAAAGACGGCAGGCACCTTTTCAAACGTTGGCGCGGCTGCCTTCCATTGCGCGACGGTGAGGCAGCTGATGTGCTCATCCTTTGAAGTAATATTTGCAGCCACGCACAGCCGCGTGTCATTCCTCAATGATTTTAAAAGATGACTCATCAGGGCATTGTTGCGGAACGGTGTTTCGATGAAGATCTGTGTCTGCTTTCGCTCGCGGGATTCTCGTTCCAAATTCTTGATCGTCTGACCGGCTTCCTTTCCCTCAATGGGAAGGTAGCCGTGAAATGCAAAATTCTGACCGTTGAGTCCGGATGCCATAAGCGCAAGGATGATCGATGATGGACCCACCAGGGGCACCACCTGAATGTTGTTCTGATGGGCATACGCCACCGCCATCGCACCTGGGTCAGCGATACCTGGACATCCGGATTCACTCAAAATGCCTGCATCCTGTCCGTTCATGACCGGAAGCAGAAGATCGGGCAAGCGTTCCCGCGATGTGTCTTTGTCCAGCACCTCGAACTTCAGGGTCTCAATAGAACTGTGCACCTTTAAGCTGGAGATAAAGCGTCGCGCGGTGCGAACGTTTTCACAAATGAAATAATGCACGTTCTTAATTGATTCCTTGACCGATGATGGCAGGACATCTTGCTGGGTATCGTCACTCAGTGTTGTCGGAAAAAGAAAGAGTTTGCCTTTCATTGGGACTTCAATCCGCCTCTAATGTAACGCTTGCCCGCCCTGTTTGAAAAACCTAGGTTTGCTCCATGCTTTCATTCAAACACGAGGTCTTTCTCGAAGTGGCACAGTTGAAGAGTTTCACCAAGGCCAGTCAGGCGTTGTACATCTCGCAACCTGCCATCAGCAAGCATATCAAGCAGCTTGAAGAAGATTACAAGACCAGTTTGTTCGAACGGAAAGGCAACACGATCTCGCTTACGCCGGCAGGCCAGATCTTGCTCGACGCGCTGACAAAAGCCAGGGCTCTTGAAAAGCAGCTCGAATACGATATTAGTACGCACCATGATCCGTATTCCGCCAAAGGAGAATTGAAACTTGGTGCAAGCACGACGGTAGCGTTGTACATCATCCCGCCGGTACTTTCTGGATTTCACCAGAAGCACCCGCACGTGCGGATCAGTTTGCTCAACCGGAATTCAGAAACAATTTTGAAAGCACTGCTGGATCACGAGATTGACCTGGGTATTATGGAGGGCAAGAACAAGCTTTCCATGGTAAACAGCCAGCTGTTTCTAACCGACGAAGTAATTCCCGTTTGCTCAGCGGCAAGCAGGCTGGCAAAAAAGCCAACCCTTCAGATAAGCGACATTCATAAATACAAAATAGCATTGCGGGAACGTGGCTCTGGCACCCTGGCCGCATTGAAATATGCCTTGGGCAGTCATGGCATAAAACTTTCAGACCTTGACGTGAGCGTGAGGTTGAGCGGAACAGAGGCTTTGAAGAATTTCATTCTTGCTGACGAATGTATCGGATTCCTTCCGATGCGTTCTGTGGCGAAAGAACTGGCGAACAGCACACTTACCCGACTTTACATCGATGGACTTTCTATCACCCGCCAATTCTATTTCATTCAGCGTCACGGCGATAAGAACAACGGCCTGAGCAATGCATTCCTGAAATTCGCAAAAACTCATTATAACATAAAGTAATGACCAATAAGGAAATAGTATTGGATCGGTAATGACCCTGCCGGTAATTTAGCTGCCATAACCTCTCAAAATATATATGGTAGCGACGCTGCAATCACAATTTTCCCACCTATCTCACCTTCAATGTTCCGTTTGCAATAAAAGTTATCCCGCAGATGAGGTGGCTTCCGTGGCCAGTTGTGATAAATGCGATAAGAACCATCTCTGGAGTGTATATGATCATCTTTCCGGCGTTACGCCGGCCGATATTGATCGAAAAGAGCGTTCGATGTGGCGCTATTTCCCCTTGCTTCCGGTATTTGACCGAAAAAATATTGTATCGCTAGGGGAAGGGTTTACACCGTTGTTCCAATTGTCGAGGCTGGAACATTCTCTTGGCCTTGACCGCCTGACAATCAAGGATGAATCCTTCAATCCGACCGGATCATTTAAAGCCCGCGGCATGAGCGCCGCGGTTTCCAAAGCGAAAGAACTCGGAATTCAAAAATGTATCGTCCCAACCGCAGGAAATGCGGGTGGAGCGTTGAGCGCTTACTGCGCCAAAGCTGGCATTGAAGCTGTCGTCGTTATGCCTGAGCACACGCCGGAAATATTCAAAAAGGAATGCAGGATGTACGGAGCGCAAGTGGTTCTGGAAAAAGGATTGATTAGTGCCTGTGCGCGACGGGTGCGGGAGATCAACAGGAATAACGAATACTTCGACATTTCAACGTTGAAAGAACCATATCGCCTCGAAGGAAAGAAAACAATGGGCTACGAGATCGCCGAACAGTTGGATTGGAAACTTCCTGACGTGATCGTCTATCCAACCGGAGGAGGGACAGGATTGATCGGTATGTGGAAGGCGTTTCATGAAATGATTGACATGGGGTGGATCGGTCCGGAACTGCCAAAAATGATTGCCGTACAATCTGCGAATTGCCAGCCGCTGATAGAAACGTGGCGCGGGCAGCAAAAAAATTCAAAAACTTATGAAGGTCAGGCTACATTAGCCAATGGTCTTGCTGTTCCAAATCCGTTCGCGGAGCAGATGATCCTGGATATCCTGCGCAACTCAGGCGGCAAGCCTGTGGCTGTATCAGAGAGCGAGATCACCAGCAACATGACGGAGATCGCGCAGAAAGAAGGAATGTTGGTTGCGCCGGAAGGCGCTGCGTTACTTGCAGCACTCAAGCATTTGCTTGCTGAAAATTATGTCTCGCGCGACGAGCACATTCTTTTGCTCAATACGGGCTCGGGCTATAAATACCTCGAAAATATCGCTGACTGATCCCGGGCGTCAGGAGTGCAGAACGCCTTCGCGATCAAGCACCTTGATAAATGTGAGATTTTCGTCACAGATCGTATCGGGCACGAAAACAAATTTCTTGTCGTAGATCTGGTTACCGATATAATAACTCACCCAGTACTCATTGTTGAGATGAAAAACAGCGGCATCAATCGGTTCAATCAGTACCGCGCTGTGCGGCGGAACGGTCTGCAGAAAGTGTCTCAAGGTTGAAGTTTTCTGATTTTCGCCATTGCGTTCGCCATAGCCGGTGCTGGCGACCAGTGTGTTCTCCAATGCCACCTCATTGTGGTTGATGATATACACTTTCCATTCGTCCTGCATCAGGTTGTTCTTTTCTTTGGCAACGGCGAGGGTCACATTCTTTACTTCCGGCAACTTGATATCCTTGATCATAATGATTTCAAAAACTACCCTTCTAAACCAACGCGCTGGGAAAAAAATTCACACGTGACTGTGGTTAACGGGGGCATTCAGCAAACTGAGTAAATGCTTTCTTAAGATGTCTTTTACCTCATTCATATCCTGCTTTTGGCCAAGCTCTCTTTCCATCGACGTTACTGCTTTGTCTGAGATGCCACAGGGCACGATATAGTCAAAATAGTGGAGGTCCGTATTCACGTTGAAGGCCAGGCCGTGCAGCGTAACCCATCTGCTCGTTTTTACCCCCAACGCACAAATTTTTCGCGCTTTTTCATTTGCGCCAAGCCACACGCCGGTCAATCCTGGGATGCGCCCTGATTCGATGGAATAGTCTTTTAATGTCAGGATCACACTTTCTTCCAACAGCCGCATGTATTTATGGATGTCGGTGAAGAAATTCTCGAGGTCCAGTATTGGATATACCACGATTTGCCCGGCGCCGTGATAAGTGATGTCGCCGCCGCGATTGATGTGGAAGTAAGTTGCGCCAATTTCTTTCAAATCATCTTTTTCCAACAGCAGGTTTTTTTCTTCGCCGCTCTTGCCAAGCGTGAATACATGGGGATGTTCACAAAAAATCAGGTAATTCTTTGTTGGAACCTGCGCATTAGCCGGTCGATCGCGATTCTCTTTTTTTATGGTGAGGATCTCATCGAAAAGTCTGGTTTGAAATTCCAGAGCAGACTGGTATTCGATACTACCCAGGTCGATAACTTCAATCTCGTGGTTTGGTGTTGTGTTCACCGGGCTTTAGCAAGTTCACCCTTTAAAAAAGCGACTGTTTCACCGGAATCGGGATCAACGTCATTCTCTTTTGCAAGAAAAAATGAGATCCAGTCCGTGAGGTGGATGAGGTAATAATATTGTTCAAGAAGAGATGCTCCTTCTGCCACGATATCGATGATGGGGTTGGATCTTTTTTCGAAGATCTCGCGACAGATCTCAAGGCGCTTTTCCACACGTTCATGATCATGATCTGAATAGAGATAGATTACCTGCGCTTGCTGCAGCACGGGTTCAGGGAAACGCCATCCCGTGATTTCGTTGTGATTCATCTCCGGGAAGGTATTCACATGCGCGAGCTGCTTCGCATTCTCGTTGAGCTGTTGCTGAAAACGCGTCGCCATGGCTTCAAGGCGTCCGTCGCAATAAATGAACGGCAATTTCCCTTTGAGTTTTTTAGCGATCAGCTCAGCCTCCGATTGAATGGCTTTTTCGCCGCGGTCGAGATACTCGACTGCGTTCTCGGTTTCTTTGATGAAAGCCGCGCCAATCAAATTGGTATGATACAAAGCGTACAGGAGCGAAACGATCATGTATCCGAGCATCGCCCTCGGGCTTTCGCCATACGGCAGCTGGATATAATAGAAATTGTATTCTTTGGCGAGCTCGAGCAGCCGGCCGCCCGAGGTGATGCAAATGATATGGGCGCGCTTCAACATTGCCTTTTGGACGGCAGCCAATGTTTCTTCAGTTGAGCCACTGTAGGAGCATGCAATAAATAACGTGTGTGGACTCACGAATTGCGGGATATTATACCCTTTACAAACCGTGATAGGTATTGGGATCCTGCTGAAGGTGAGCGACTCGACGAGGTTGGCCCCAATCCCACTGCCGCCCATGCCAGTGATCAGCACGTTGCGTATGTCAGTCCCTTGCCGTACGAGGTCTACGGCCTGACCGATCTTCAACGCGTCGCTTAATTGTCTGGTAAATCCTTCGATTAATTTTTTCATCACGCAGATCCGGGGCCGAAATTGCATCCAAAGTTATACCATGACTGATAAAATAAAAACCGGCAACGATGGCGAGGAGCAGGCAGCCACCTTCCTTGCTCAAAAAGGCTTCGATATACTTGAGCGGAACTACCGGTTCAAAAAATCGGAAATCGATCTTATCGTAAGGAAGGGAAACTGGCTCGTGTTTATAGAAGTAAAGACGCGGACATCAACAACATTCGGGCATCCTGAGCAATTTGTAGACTATCAAAAGAGGAAGATGATCTTTGCAGGAGCGCTTGAATACATGACGGCGAAAAACTGGCAGGGAAATGTGCGTTACGATATCGTAGCCATCACCATTGTTCACGACAAATCCGAGATTCTTCACATTGAAGATGCGTTTTATTGATTGCACAGAGTCGCGGCACTAAAGTGCCGGTTAGACACCTTTTTTCGAAGTGAATATCTCGCGTCCCTTGTCGTCCCATTCCTTGCGGACAAATGGCTTGATTTCTTTTTCAAAAGGCTCTTTGGGATAAGCGACAATTTTTTTGCGCTTACCATTGGGATAGTTCTCGATCCAGTCTCCCACCTTTTCGCCCCACTTGTATTCGCCCGTCACAGCGATGGTACCATTCTCGTGGAAAAGATAATAGAATCCCTCGCGCTCGTCGATTTCCACGGGAATCATCTCTTTTACTTTTTTGTGCTCTACGGCGTCATAGTACGTCACAATGGATTCCTTCGGCCAGCCCTTGTAAAACTTGTCCTTGTCATCCAGAAGATTCTGCTTGTCGTATTTCATCCAGCGACCGTGCTTGGCGCCTTTATAGAATATTCCTTCTTCCAGCAAAATTCCGGCTTGCATCTTTTTGTATGGTCCATGCAACAAAACTCCTTTGCTTGGATCGAATGTAGCAGTCCTTCGGACCTCACGCCGGGTAAAATCATACCAGTATATATCGCGTACGAACGCGGTTGGCTTGTCCGGCTTCTTGAGAACATAGAACAGCTCGATCGTCATTTTGTCAGCCGTTCCCTTTCGTGTATAGCTTTTACGCGTCCGGATGCCGTAAAAGGTGTTGCGCTTTGGTTTTTTCTTCTTGGCTACAATTGGCTCGGATGTCTGCTCATCCAGATCAAGGAGCTTGTAAGGCTTATCTGTTTCAAAAGTGAATTGTCCTTCCGTGCCAAACACTTCCCTTTCCTTCTGCTGCGAAAACAGTGGAAGTGAGGCAAAAAAGACCGCTATGGTGGCGATTATGCGCATTTTGACCTAACGAAATTATAGAAAGTTTATTTTCCACTGACTATCTGATTCCGTATTTCAGTCGCCAGCTGAGGCAATCCGAAGAAAATTTTTTCACTGCTTTTGTTGGCCAGCAACGTAATGGCTAGGTCTGAGTCGGGGTACATGATCACATAGCATGAAAATCCAGGAGTACTGCCGTCTGTCCATATTTGTGTTTTGCCGGACTCAGGGGAATAGTGATACCAGTTAAATGAGACACTATACCGGGTAGGATCAATCTTATCTGGAGGATTTGTGGAAATGACTCTATTGGTGGCTGCGTCCACCGACACATTTTTTTTCAAGACCATGACTGACTCTGCATCGGAGCGACTCATCAAATAGGAAACGTACTTGAGCAGGTCAGCGGTAGATGATCTCATTCCTCCATTGCCCTTGTTATAATTGTTTGTGAACCACGGGACCACGTTTCCTGTTTGATCGTATCCGACAACCCATTGTTCCTGACGGTTTTCGTTTTCAAGGGAGGTCGCATTCATTTGCAGAGGGCCGAGGATTAATTCCCGAATCGACGTTTCAATTGGCTTATTGTAAACGACTTCCAGAATATAGCGCAAGAGTTGCGCCGCCGTATTTGAATGTTTAATGTAGTAACCTGGCAGAGTATCCAGCTTCACCGATCTTAACGCCCCAAAAAAATCCTCCTTTGTTAAACGTCCAAGAAGACGTTCAGTCTCACGGGCGCTGGAGTCCGATTTTGGAACTTGTATTGCCGCCGGCGAAAGATTGTCAGGAAGACCTGAAGTTAAATTGACGAGATGGATGATTTTAATGGGTTGGCGATTGTATTCCAGGTTGGGAAAATCCTGATGCAGGTATTTACGAACGTCGTCCATCAAGTTCATTTTGCCATCCTTAATTGCTTTGGCCGCCAATAGGCTTGTGAAAGTTTTGGTAACAGACCCAATCTGGTAAACGGAATGTTCGGACGGGGGCCGTATGGAATCTGGTCTAACGGTCCCCAGATGCCAGGAATAGATTATCCCTTTGTGTAATACGCCAATGGACAGTGCAGTGCGCGGTTCGCCCTTAATCAGGTTTTCGCCCAGCCTTTTTAGGGAGGCATCTTGTGCCTGGGTGAACAATTGGCTAAAACCTGGATGAAACGCAACGATGAAGAGGATCAGCGTAACACGTGCTTTGCTCATAGCAGCTAAACCACTCATTTTGCAAAGAGTTACGGAAGTATTAGCCAAAAAGTACTCCCAATTTTAAACCAAGAAATTTCAGCAATTGGCCATCACATACGAAGGCCACGTAGGACGGATTGATTGCGACCTTCTTCGGTAAATCAAGAAACCAGATCCACGCTCCTCCTGATGAAATTCGTAAGATCCGCTCCCGTCAGCATTCCCTGCGATAAAAGGGCAAGGTCATATGCCTGTTTCGCGAGCTGCAGTTGCTGATCTTCGCTCTCGGTGGACAATATTTTTTGCGCCACCTTATGATTGCTGTTGACTGAGACAGCGTATTGATCTGGCATCGAGCCCATGAAGCTATACATCCCGCCTCCGCTCTTCGCCATGTCCTTCATCCTCCGTGACCACTCGCTCATTGTTACCGTTACGGGCAAATTGTCTGGTGCAAGTGAATCAACCGCTACCGTCATAGAAGGACTGCTTATTGCCTTTTCAAATATTGCTTTCAGCTTTTCCTGATCTTCCTTGCTGAGCACGCTCTCGACCTTTTCATCTTTGACAATCAGCTTATCGATTGTGTCACTGTCAACGCGCCGGAACTGCGTCTTCTCGAGCTTTTGTTCAAGTGTGTTAATGAAATGACTGTCAAGCACGCCGTCCAGAATAAGCACATCGTATGCTTTCTTATTGGCGACTTCAATGAAGCTGTGCTGTTTTGCAACGTCACTTGAGTAGAGATAGATGACATTTTTCTCCTTGTCGGTCTGCAGGTCCCGAACGTAATCTGCGTACTCAGGCAGCGTGTAATACTTTTTCTGTGTGTTTTTCAGCAACGCAAACTCTTTAGCACGGTCATAGAATTTCTCATCACTGATCATTCCATACTTAACAAAGATGTTGATGTCGTCCCATTTCTTTTCGAAATCGGCGCGATCCTTTTTGAACATCTCTTGCAATTTGTCGCCCACTTTTTTCGTGATGTGCTGGCTGATCTTCTTCACATTGGAGTCGCTTTGCAGATAGCTTCTCGATACGTTCAGTGGAATATCCGGCGAATCCAATACGCCGTGCAGCAGCATTAAAAAGTCCGGCACTACATCCTTGACCTCGTCCGTGATAAATACTTGTCGGCTGTAAAGCTGGATCTTATTCTTGTTGACCTCGAATTCATTCTTCAGTTTTGGGAAATAAAGAATTCCCGTGAGGTTGAATGGATAGTCCACATTCAGGTGTATCCAGAACAATGGGTCCTCGGCAAATGGATAAAGCTCCTTGTAGAATTTCAAATAGTCTTCGTCCTTCAAATCATTCGGCGACTTGCTCCAAAGCGGTTCCGGATTATTGATGATCCTGTCCTTTGTAACCGTCTTGAATTGCGGTTTACCATCCTTGTCGACGCCATCCTCAACGTTCTCCTGTTTCGTGCCGAACTTGATCTCTACGGGAAGAAACTTGCAATACTTTTCGAGGATTCCCTTCAAGCGGAATTCGTCCAGAAACTCCTCAGAATCTTTGTTGATGTGCAGGACCACATCGGTACCGCGCTCAGATTTTGCGAGCGTTGACAGTTCAAACTCCGTTGACCCATCACATTCCCAGCGAGCACCCTGGTCTTCCCCAACTTTATATGATCGCGAGTGAATCACGACACGGTCTGAAACCATGAAAGCAGAATAAAATCCAAGCCCAAACTTTCCGATGATATCTTTTGAATCCGCCTTGTCCTTGAATTTCTCTACAAATTCGGTGGCACCCGAAAACGCGATCTGATTGATGTATTTTTTGATCTCCTCACCGGTCATACCCAGGCCATGGTCCCGAACGGTGATGGTCTTTTTATCTTTATCGAAAGAGACCTCAATCTTCACGTCACCAAGCTCCCCATTGAATTCGCCCATTGAGGCGAGCTTCTTCAGTTTTTGAGTTGCGTCCACGGCATTGCTCACGAGCTCGCGAAGAAAAATTTCGTGATCGGAGTATAAGAACTTCTTTATGATTGGGAAGATGTTCTCCGTATTGATGGAGATAGTCCCTTTTTCTGCGGTTTCTGCCATTTCTGCCATAGTCATGTCGATTTTAAAGTAAAAAATCCTCGGCGGCGAGGATTTCAAACTATGTTCCAAATTAAGGAAAATGTCAGCTTGTCATGGTCTCCAGCTGCGGAGCGACATTATTGGCCTTCGTCAGCACAATTTCCTCACCGTCCTTATTGAGGAAATGGAATTCGACGATTCCCAACGAGGAGTCCTTTACCATCGTGATCCAGCGCTTGTATTTGAAATACATCCTCCATTGTTTTGAAATGAGCCCCTTCGTATAGTAGGCATACAGGAACGGATGGACAGCCAATACCAGGTTTGTTTCGTTTTGTTTTTCGTACAAATGCTGGATGTGCTCCTCGATCTGGTCTGTGATGAGGATGCTTGCAGTGATGCTTCCCGTGCCATTGCAGGTCGGGCACACTTCCTTGGTTGCGATATTCATCTGCGGACGAACACGCTCCCTGGTGATTTGCATCAATCCGAATTTGGAGAGAGGAAGAACCGTGTGCTTGGCGCGGTCCTGATCCATCTCATCTATCATGGTTTTGTAAATGAGCTTCTTGTTCTCCTGATTTCGCATGTCGATGAAGTCGACGACGATGATGCCGCCCATATCGCGCAGCCTCAGCTGCCGCGCGACTTCGCGCGCTGCCTCAAGGTTGACACTCAATGCGGTTGTCTCCTGGTTCTCTTCGCGGTTGGATTTGTTGCCACTGTTCACATCGATCACGTGAAGTGCCTCGGTGTGCTCGATGATAAGATAGCCACCTGCTCTCAGGCTGACGGTCTGTCCGAAAGCTGATTTGATGAGCTTCTCGATCCCGTAATGTTCGAAGATCTTTGCTTTGCCATTGTACAGCTTAACGATCTTCTCTTTGTCGGGAGCGATGTCGTGAATGTAGGTCTTAACCTCGTCGAAGATCCTTTTGTCATCGACGTGAATGTTGTCAAATGACTCGTTGAGAAGATCGCGGAGGATAGAGGACGTCTTGCTTAGCTCGCCAATGATCTTGTCGCGGGGATTACCCGTTGCTAGTCTTGCGATACCATCCTCCCATGTTTTTACCAAGGTGCGAAGGTCCTTATCGAGCTCAGCTACCTCCTTGCCCTCGGCGACCGTACGTACGATGACGCCGAAGCCCTCGGGTTTGATGGATTGTATGAGTCTCTGGAGACGCTTGCGCTCGTCACTACTGCTAATCCGCTTCGACACATTCACAGAATGGGAAAACGGCACCATTACCAGGTAGCGGCCGGCAATGGACAACTCGGAAGATAAACGCGGACCTTTGGTTGAGATCGGCTCTTTTACAACCTGAACTGGGATCAGTTGGTTTTTGGAGAGCTGTTGGCCGATTTTTCCATGCTTGTCAATGTCTCTTTCAGGCTGGAATTTGTCGAGTCGGCCCCCGGTGATCTTTTTTGCACGAACGAGTTTTGTGAACTTCTGAAGCGATGAGAACTGAGGTCCGAGGTCCAGGTAGTGAAGGAACGCATCCTTTTCATACCCGATATCAATAAAGGCGGCATTCAAGCCCTGAACAACTTTCTTGACGTTGCCCAGGTAAATGTCACCGACTGAAAATTTTCCTCCCCCCGTGTCTTCGTGAAATTCGACAAGCTGCTTGTCGCGCAACAAGGCGATGCGGCATCCTTCCGGAGTAGCGCTGATGATTAGTTCGTTACTCACGGCTTGTGATTGGATTTATGCGCCTATTTTTTCTTATGACGATTCTTTCTGAGGCGCTTCTTGCGCTTGTGGGTCGCCATTTTGTGTTTCTTTCTTTTTTTACCGCTTGGCATATTGTGTTTTTGTTAGCCCGGACGCTGCGGTCCGGATAGTTAAAAAATTATTTAAGTTCCTCCAGATATGAATCAACCGTTGCCTGAACGGAAGGATCCTTATCCATCTTTTTTACTTTTTCAAACTGTTGACGTGCCTTTGCCTTGTCGCCGGTATTCAGATAAGCCACCCCCAGAAGCAGATTCCCCTGAAGATGATTATCATTTACGCTAATCAGCTTTTCCAGCCATTCAACTGCTTTTGGATATTGCGTTGACTGGATCGACAGCATTCCCATGTTAAAAAGGGCAAGTTCGTTTTTGGGATCTTTTGCCAACACTTCCCGAAGCATTCCCACCCCTTTCATCGGTGCAGAACTAAGATAGGTCATCGCCATCTTGGTCTTCACCTCCAGGTTGTCGGGCTGCTTGTCAAGGATTTTGCTGTAAACCTCGCGTGTCTTTTCCGCCAGGGCCTTTTGCTTGCCAGCGTCCAGTGCGAAGGTATACGCTTCGTAATAAGCATTGCCGGCTTTCAGCAGGCTTTCATCAGTTTTAAAGAACGTTGCTGCTCTTTCGGCGAACCATGCGGCGCTGTCAAAAAGACCCGCCTGATTATACAAGGCTGCCAAAGAGTCGGCAAAGATAGCATTTTTTTCTTCAGGTAAAGCAGATAAGTACCGGGCTCTCAACCTGTTAATGTCCCTGCGCGTGGATTGCGGCGTTTCGTTGTGGGGACTTCCGGGCACAGTGCTTGTGCTCTGCGCCGTGCTTTCCCCTTGCAGCTGACTGTCATTTTCAACTACTGCTTTAGGTAGAAAAAACAGCGCAACAACGAGTAGAGCGCTTGCTGCAATTAGGATGATCCGCGTTTTAGACATACGAAAAGGTCAGCACGGAAGACGGTTGCCCGTGATGCCGAACTTATTTCTCAGCGAGTTGCTTTACCTTGTCGCTGTTCTTGATCTTGTTGATGAAAACTTTGGCGGGTTTGAAGCTTGGGATGAAATGCTCATCGATAACGATAGCCGTGTTGCGCGAAATGTTGCGGGCAATTTTTTTCTTGCGCTTTTTATTAATAAAGCTGCCGAAGCCACGAACATAAATATTATGTCCGCCTGACATCGAATTTTTTACAATGGAAAAAAATGCTTCTACGGACGCCGTGACATCAGCTTTGTCGATGCCAGTTTTTTCCGCAATTTGATTTATAACGTCTGCTTTCGTCACGGTGCTTGGGTGTTATTGAGTGAGTTTAGGGAGGGCAAAATTAATTTGCGCAGCCAGAATTAAAAACAATATTGAAAAATTCTGATTATCAACGAAATGAAGGATGGATATTTCTCGAAAAAAATCGCTGAATGGTATGAACTCCATCACCGCAGCCTTCCCTGGCGCGATACGAGAGACCCATATAAAATATGGCTTTCGGAAATCATTTTGCAACAAACACGGGTAATACAAGGCCTTCCGTACTATGAAAAATTCATTAAAAGTTATCCTAATGTTAAGGCGCTTGCCCGGGCAACCGAGCAGGAAGTGCTGAGATTGTGGCAGGGTCTGGGATACTATACCCGCGCACGCAATTTGCATGCATGCGCGAAAACGGTCATCGAAAAATACGGTGGTGAATTTCCTCATACGTATGATACGCTGATCCAGCTCCCCGGAGTAGGTGCATACACTGCCGCCGCAATCGCGTCATTTGCGTTCGATGAAAAGGTGGCTGTGGTTGACGGCAATGTTCAGCGTGTGCTGGCCCGAATATTCGGCATAGACGAAGACGTATTATCACTGGCTGGTAAGAAAAAATTCTTTGACCTCGCCAATAAACTTATCTCACGCGATAGTCCCGCGATCCACAATCAGGCAATCATGGAATTCGGGGCACTGCAATGTGTGCCCGGACAACCTGACTGTGATAAGTGCATTTTCCGCACAGTGTGCTTTGCATACAAGCACGACAGTCAATCCCTTCTCCCGGTCAAAAAAAAGACGGCCCGTGCTACACGGCGCTATTTTTATTATTTCCTGCTAAGGAATGGCAAAAAGCTTCTAACGGTTGAGCGTAAAAGCAATGATATATGGAAGGGCTTGCACGATTTTCCACTTCATGAAGAAAACAAGCCGACACATCCGGAAAAAATCATTGCGAAAATATTCGCACGCAAACCTGCCGGCAATGTTCGCATATCAGCGGACTATAAGCACGTCCTGACACATCAGGTGATCTTCGCGCGTTTCATTGAAATTGATCTTGCTTCTGAAAAAATTCCGGATCATTGGCTACGTGACGCTGAAGTGCAATGGCGATCCATTGCATCGCTGGAAAAAATTCCAAAACCCGCCTTGATTTCCAGGTACCTCCGCGATCATTCAATTTTATAGCGAGTCGGGGAGATTTGGTATTTTTACACCCCTGCCATTGCTAAAAGCGAAAGCTATGGCTAAAGCCTAAGCAATGGCACAGAGAAACCATTGGTTTGCTCATTCGAACTCGAACAACAACCCAACACATAGAATATGTCAGGAGTAAATAAGGTCATTTTGGTAGGAAGACTCGGAAAGGATCCGGAGGTAAGAAATCTTGAAAATGGAGCAACGGTGGCGAATTTCACCATGGCGACTTCGGAATCTTATAAAGACAAAACCACTGGTGAAAAAAAAGAAGTTACCGAGTGGCACAACATTGTTCTTTGGAGAGGCCTTGCGGACATCGCCGCAAAGTATCTTCACAAAGGTGACATGATCTATGTTGAAGGGAAATTAAGAACACGTTCCTGGGAAAAGGAAGGTGTTACGCGCTATACAACTGAAGTGGTGGGTGATAATATGACTATGCTCAGCACGCGCAGGGATGGCGGCAGCAACCAGGAATACAGGCCCTCTGCGCCCTCGCAGCAGTCCGCCGCCTCCGATGACTTCAAGCCAGGCTCCGACAGCAGCACGGACGACCTGCCATTCTAAGCTGAACTTATTCGGACCGCAAATTGGAACATTCGGTTTCATTGGACGAGCCCCCGAGTATTTTTCTGGCGCATATTTTTGCGCTGGAACTGACACCGTTTTACCTCTTCAGCTTCGTCGCCATTGCGATTTTACTCTTGATGTCAGGAATGATATCGGCATCCGAAGTCGCGTTCTTTTCATTGAAGCCCGACGATCTGGAACGCTGCCGCGATTCAGACAATCCGCAGGATGAAAATATTGTCGACCTCTTGAAGCGCCCCCGGCTGTTGCTGGCAACGATCCTCATCATGAACAACTTCGTGAACGTGGGGGTGGTGACCATCTCAACTTTCCTAATGTGGGAGATGTCGAACACCCGCAATCCATCCGATACAATTATTGGTGTTGTAACATTTGCCACCACGTTTGCCATCACATTTTTCGGAGAGATCATACCAAAAGTGTACGCTACGCAGCGCAACATACTGATCGCGCGGTTCATGGGTGGCCTGTGGAAAGTTCTTGAGCGAATTTGCCGGCCGGTTTCCTTCATGCTGATGGGAATGAGCGGCTTGATCGAAAGAAGGATCAAAAAGAAAGGGTATAGCAGCACTGTGGAGGAATTGAATCAGGCGTTGGAACTCACGACTGACAACGAAGAAACATCCGAGGACGAGAAGGAAATATTAAAGGGCATTGTCAATTTCGGCACATTTACAGTGACGCAGGTGATGCGGTCGCGCATGGAAATCTCCGCCGTGGAGGTTGATCTTAATTTCCGAGAGCTGCTGGAGGCAGTGAGCAAATCCGGGTTTTCGAGAATTCCCGTTTATAAGGACACCATCGATCATATACAGGGTATCCTTTACACCAAGGATTTGCTCCCTTACCTGGGCGAAACCGAGACATTCAAATGGCAGGAGTTGCTTCGTTCGGGGTTCTTCGTTCCCGAGACAAAAAAACTGGATTCGTTGCTGAAAGATTTCCAAAGCAAGCGCGTGCACATGGCCATCGTTTCGGATGAATATGGTGGAACGAGTGGCCTTGTAACATTGGAAGATCTCATCGAAGAGATCATTGGTGAGATCAATGACGAGTTTGACGAAGTTGCCATTCAGTATCAGAAAGTCGATGACAAGACATTCATCTTCGAAGGCAGGATTTCGCTCCATGATTTCTGCAAGGCTATGGAAGTCGACCCGCAATATTTCGATGAGGTGAAGGGAGAGGCGGAGTCGCTGGGCGGATTGATGCTTGAACTGAACCAGTCGATGCCCAATGCCGGCGAGAAGATCACTTACGACAGATTCTTATTTACAATTGTATCAGTGGATCAAAAGCGTATCAAGCGGATTCGCGTAACGGTGTTGGATGGGGAGACGGGAGATGAGGATTAGGAGGCAGTACTTTTTTCGTTCCTGGTTAATCTTAGATGCAATGAAGAACGCTGCTCCAATTAACGCGCCCATTGGGGCTAATGTGTCAATACCAGAGATGTAATCCAAAATACCGGAAGGAACCCCAAAGACAAAGGCGCCGATCAATGCCCATTTTACATATTTCAGACTGTCTCCCCTGGTTTCCTGGATCTGAAGCTGATTTTCAGTCGTAAGATCCAGTCCATTCGTAATTGACACCTTGTAATTTTCGATAAATGTGTCCCATAACGTTTCCTCTTTGGGTGTCACCAGTTGGTCTTATCGTTTCGACCAGTGGAATCATTAATGCCACAAAAAGGCATGTCATCGCGACATAGGAGAAATATTTCGTAGAAGTCAGACACTGGCTCCCAGAAGCTTGGTTGTCTTGTTATAAAAATTGCAATCCAATTATACATGTGAAGATAATCATTATCCCCACGAGATAAAGAAGACTTGCTTTCCGGAATCGACGTTGCCAAGAACTAATGTGGTCCCGCCACCACTTGAAGCCAAAAGAAAACTGACATTATCCGAATGACTTCTGTGTTGAACCGAATCTGCTCTTTTATTGGATCAGTCAATTTTTATTCTGGTTTGTCTCTCAAATTTAGCGGTACTTTACGCGTTAACTGCTCCGGGCGACATTCGGAAAACCTGATGAAAAGCTTTCTTTTTTTAATAGTGGTTGCATTGTTTGCGATTTCATGCTCGCGTGACTATCAACCGAAGCCCAAAGGATATAACCGCCTTGAGCTGCCCGCAGTTGCGTACCAGATTTCTCCTGACACATTGCCTTACCAGTTTGAGTATTCAGCGAACGCAAAATTTCTCAAAGACACGTCATGGGTGAGTGACAAACATTGGGTCGAGATCTACTATCCGATGCTGAATGCCACAATACATGTGACCTATAAGGCGATCAACCACAATCAGAAACTGTTAAAAGAGTTTTACAACGACGCGTATGTTCTTACTTCCAAGCATCAGATAAAGGCTTATGCCATCGAAGAGACCATAGTTCACACGCCTTCAGGTAAAACGGCAGTAATCGCCGAACTCGAAGGAGAAGTTCCGAGCCAGTTTCAGTTTACAATGACGGATTCATCGAACAATTTTTTACGTGGAGCACTTTATTTTAATGTCAAGGTGCAGAATGATTCGCTGCAGCCTGCGATTGAGTATGTGAAGAAGGATGCCATGCACCTTATCAATTCATTGAGGTGGTTGAACTAATTATACTTTTGCAGGGACGATATTCCTTTCACGACAGCACGGAAGGTACTGGTCCGGGATTTGGCTGGTTTGTTGCTGCCGTTTTCATTTTTCTTACTGTAGGTGTTCTGAAGGCATTTTGGGATGATAAAGGGTGGCGAGGCAGAGCATTCCCACTGAAAAAAAAGCCTAAGGATCTGAAATATCGTTCCGGTCGGTGGATCCAGAAGGATAAGCTCCACGCAACTCCAACAGACAACCCCAAGCGATACAGTAACTTTGAGGATTAATCGCTAATCGCCGCGCGGTATACGAAACTTGCCCTTCTTCGACACCTCCATAGAATTTCTCAAAGGCGTTGGCACGCAGCGCGCGGCGTTACTGCAAAAGGAGCTTAAGATTTTTACATTCGGCGACCTGCTTCAGCATTATCCGTTCAGGTACGAAGACCGCACTCAGTTCTACAAAATAAAAGACGTGACCGAGGAGATGCCTTACGTGCAGATTATCGGAAAGATCACCAGGCTTGAAATTGCCGGAACCGGTTTTAAGAAAAGACTAGTTGGAAAATTTACTGATGGCGCCAATACTTTGGAGCTGGTCTGGTTCAAAGGGATTCCCTGGGTGCTTCAGAAAATAAAACCCGAGGTCGAGTATGTTGTATTCGGCAAGCCCAACCGCTTTGGTAAAACGATATCAATAGCCCATCCGGAGATCGAACCCGCTAGCGCGCGCAGCACGACGGGAGGACACCTGCAGCCAATCTATCCCCTCAGCGAAAAGCTTCGGAACAAATATCTTGACAGCAAATTCATTTCGAAGCTGGAGCAAGAGCTTCTGCGCGCTGCTCAGGCGCACATTCATGAAACGTTGCCAGAGTTTTTGTTAAAGAAATTCAATCTGATCAGCAAGAAAGAGGCAATCATCAACATTCACTTTCCGTCTTCACATGAAAAACTGACAGCCGCCCAGAACCGATTGAAGTTCGAAGAACTGTTTTATCTCCAGCTGCGGCTGCTAAAGATGAAGATCGTGCGGTACGATAAATTCAAAGGCCAGGTTTTTTCAGACACGGCGATCCTGACGAAATTTTACAATGACTTTCTTCCCTTTCCTCTGACCAATGCTCAGAAGAAAGTCATCCGCGAGATCTACACCGACATGAAGTCGGGGCACCAGATGAACAGGCTTTTGCAGGGAGATGTAGGCAGCGGAAAGACGATAGTAGGATTTATTTGTATCCTTCTTGTGCTCGGTGGTGACGCACAGGCCGCGCTGATGGCGCCCACGGAAATCCTTTCGCAGCAGCACTATAATAGTCTTAGAAAATACGCCGAGCCAATGGGCATTTCTATCGGGCTATTAACCGGTTCCACCAAAAAGTCCGAGCGGAAAAAATTACATGAGGACTTGAGGAGCGGAGCACTGAAAATATTGGTTGGCACACACGCATTGCTGGAGGAAGAAGTCGTGTTCAAGCACCTCGGACTCGCCATCATCGACGAACAACACCGCTTCGGTGTTGCACAGCGGTCCAAGCTCTGGCAAAAAAATGCCACTGTGTACCCGCATGTGCTTGTGATGACTGCTACACCGATCCCCAGGACCCTTGCCATGACATTGTACGGTGACCTTGAGATCTCCGTGATAGACGAATTGCCAAAGGGACGCAAACCAATTAAGACAACCCATCAATATGACTCTCATCGTCTTCAAGTGAACGGATTTCTCAAATCACAAATTGAAGCTGGGCGACAGGTGTATATTGTCTATCCTTTGATCGAGGAATCGGAAAAGCTGGACCTCAAACACCTGATGGATGGATATGAAAGCGTTTCGCGCTCTTTTCCTGATTACGCCATCAGCATCCTTCACGGACAAATGAAGCCGGAAGCGAAGAATTTTGAGATGGCGCGATTCCTTAAGGGCGAAACAAAAATCATGGTGGCAACTACGGTCATTGAAGTGGGTGTGGATGTGCCGAATGCATCCGTCATGATCATCGAAAGTGCCGAGCGCTTTGGGTTGTCACAACTGCATCAGCTGAGAGGGAGGGTTGGCCGCGGCGCCGAACAGTCTTATTGTATCCTTATCACAAGCTTTAAGCTTAGCTCTGAGGCAAGGCTGCGTATGGACACAATGGTCAGAACCAACAATGGATTCGAAATTGCAGACACTGATCTCAAGCTGCGCGGGCCAGGCGATCTGATGGGGACACAGCAAAGTGGTGTTCTTGATTTACTCATTGCCGATCTCAGCAAAGACGGAAAAATCCTGACTGCTGCCCGGGAAGCTGCCGCCCGCATACTCGAAGAGGATTCCGAACTCAAAAAACCTGAGCATCAGTCAATAAAAAACCACATCGCATCGCTGCGAAAAAGTGCGGTTAATTGGGGGAGAATCAGTTAGGGGCTTGGTTACAATTGGGCCTTCAACCCAGGCGGAGGTTCTTAAGAAACTACGTGAGTATGGAGAAAAACAATATAAACCGCTCGACCAGCTGTTCATTCTCTTTGCCGGACATGGAACCTATGATCAAACTTTTGGTGAGGGGTTCGTCGTGACAAAGGAGTCGGTGTTGAATGATGAAGGTAAAACAACTTATTTGTCGCATAACAGATTGTGATCAATCATCAACAACGTTCCTTGTGAACATATTTTTCTCGCGATGGATGTTTGTTTTGGCGGAACCTTTGACGCTGCGCTTGCCGGATCGCGCGGCCAGGACGATGAAGTTTACCGCGAGCAATCGCAGGCAGAATTTCTGACCCGCAAACTGACGTACAAGACAAGAAAATATCTTACATCAGGAGGAAAGACCTATGTATCCGATGGTATTCCCGGCAAACATTCACCGTTTGCCAAAAGTTTTTTGGAGGCACTTGCCTCACAAGGTGGAAAAGATGGAATTCTCACACTCCAGGAAATCTTTTCTTTCGTTGAAAAATTGAAAAACCCTCCTCGCATGGGTGAATTTGGTGACAACCAGCCTGGAAGTGATTTTTTGTTTCTCGTTAAATAAAATATGGTTCCATTGCGCCGGGCAATCGCGTCTCCGCGGTAACTATTATCTTTAAGCTTACTTTGCAGTAACTATCTTCAGTCCTGATGAAAAGACTTTGCCTTCTATTTGTCTTAGTTGGGTTAGTTTTTCACGTCTCCGCCCAAACAGGCCACTATTTTCTTTCGCATTACAAGCCCGGTAATGATAACATCAGCTATCTCAGCTTTGATATCAAGCAGGACAACAATGGGATATTATACTTCGCCAACCGCTCAGGAGTGCTTCAATTTGACGGACGCACCTGGACAATAGTTCCTGTCGGAAGCGGCATATACTCCCTCGCGGTTACAACGGCCGGTGTTGTATACGCTGGCGGTCCTTCAGGCTTCGGAAAAATGGGTCTCAATGGTACCAACCAGCTTAGCTATCTCTCCCTGTCGGATTCTTTGCCAAAAGCAAAAAATATTTTCGCGGCATATGCACTTAACAACAGCGTTTATTTTTTGAATGAAGAAAATCTGTTTGAGTTTGATGTTGCTACCGCCGTCTCCAAGCCAATTTTTTCAACTACTGCCGCACAAGGATTATTCACCGGGCTTTACCAGATCGGATCGCATTTGTATCTCGAATCCGAGCATGCGGGCCTGAAGAAAATTAACGGTACCGCGCTCGAGCCATCGGACGTGGCCGTGACCAAAGGCACTCACCTCATCTTCAGCAAGTCATCACCTGACGAAAAGACGTATCTCATCGCGAATGTTGACAATCGGTTCTTCATTCAGAAAGAAGGGACTCCAGCGGTTGAGTTCTTTCCGAAGGACATAGATTATCTCGCATCAAATGTCGTGGCCAATTGTGCGTGGGTAACCGAAAAATTGGTGGCAATTGGAACGCTTCGTGGTGGCGTGGTTTACGTTGATGTCGATACAGGCGAGACGCAAGAGATCTCGAATTATTATGCCGGCCTTCCTGATGACGAAGTGTACGCAATACTCACAGACAGGCACCTCGGCGTCTGGGTGGCGCACGACTACGGATTCACGCGCGCAGCACCATTCCTGCCTTTCAGAACCTTCAACCATTACCCGGGCCTTGCCGGGAATTTGCTTTGCGTTCAGTCGTTTAATGACCAGGTGTACGTCGGCACCACGCTGGGCTTGTTTGTTCTTGTCCGGGAAGAAGTCTTTGAAGACGAAACATATAGTGTCACGCGCACCGTTAAGGGGAAGCCTGAGCCAGTGACTGAGACAACGGCACAGCCGGTGCAAAAGAAAAAAAAGGGGGGCATTCTGAACCGTTTCAAGAAAAAAGGCGGGTCGGAGGAAACTCCACAGCAAGAACCGCCCAGAACCACTACTTCGAAATCAAGGAAAGTTCAGGTTCAAAAAACAAGAAAAGTATTGAAGGGTGTCGAGTTTGTGTATAAACGTGTCGAAGGTATTTCAGGAAAGGCCGACCAGTTGCTTGTCGTCGGCGACAAACTTTTGTGTGGCGGTGTTGGTGGCATATTCGAGGTCAAAGGATTGTCTGCAACGTCACTCAGCCGCAAACCGATGCGCACGGTCTTCTACTCTAAAAACCTGAAGCAGATACTTGTTAGCACGTACAATGACGAAATAAAGTCCTTTCGTGCAAACGACAAAGGTTGGGAAGAGACGGAATTTCCGGATACCCTTTCGATGTATGCAGACTATTTTTTCGAAGATAACCTCCAGGACCTTTGGATATGTGGACGTGATCGTGCGGTGAAGGTCGGAATAGAAGAAGGAGAAATTCTCGATGCGGAAACGATTCCGTTGCCTTACACCTCCATTGACAGAACTGTTGGCTTATCATATGGCTCGGAAGTTTACCTCACTCAAAACGGCGAATTCTTCCACTACGCAAGCTTCAAAAATCAATTTGTCAAATACGATTCACTGCCAGGTCCGAAAAAATATTTTGCATCGGCTGGATACTTCTGGTTTTATGATGGCCATAAATGGCGCACCGTGGACAGGCGTCTTCAAGGCTCCATGAAGACTGAATGGCTTGCCCTCTTTCCCGATATCAGATTTCTGGCTCCCGCCGAGCAGGGAAAAAGTCTCTGGGTGATTACAGCTTCAAACGAGCTCTATCGCTTTTCAAGTGATCAGAACCAAGGGACTGTGTTGCCCAACCCTCTATTTCTGAAAGAAGTGCGCAGCCAGCAAAACAAGCTGCTGCCGCAACAGGTGGTGATGGTGGATGAGCAGGAAAGTGCTCTGACGTTCGAGTTTATACAACCCGAGTATGTGAGCTTGCAAGCAGTTGAATACCGTTATTGGGTGAAGGGTCTTCAAATCGGATGGTCTGATTGGTCAGCGTTGAACAACGTAATAAACTTTCCTTTCCTTCCGCCAGGGAAGTACAAAGTTCAGGTACAATCGAAAGACCTTTTTGGGAAGATCACTGAGCTGAATACTGTTGAATTCAATGTGCTGCCTCCGTATTGGAAGCGCCCGTGGTTTTATGCGCTTGAATTCTTCCTGATCGGAGCTCTCGTTGCTTTATCACTGCGTGTCAAGAGCTCGCGGTACGGCTACTTAAGCAGGTTCCTCTCTGCGCTCACCATTATCATTTTGATTCAGCTTATTCAGACCGTCGCCTATTCCACGATCTCATTGAAGAGCACCCCTGTCGCTGACTTCTTTATTCAGGTGGTAATTGCATTGCTCGTGCTCCCCGTGGAAGAATTCCTCCGCAGCCGAATCACCAAAGCCAATACACGCCGGGTGAGTGAATTGGTCGGCAATGATTAAATTACCTGTAAAATAGACTGCCATGAAAGTTTTCGCGCTGATCCTTGTCGCCGGACTTTTCCTTGGTTCGTGCGGCAAAAGAAGTGACTCGGAGATGAGTCACGCCACTCCAAAATTCAATGCGGCGGACTCCGACCCGGCAGCATTGGAACTCGCCGACAGTGTAATGCTTCTGGCGGGTGGTGGTGACGCCTGGAGCAAGATGAAATTTATTTCCTGGAGCGCCCGTGAGAGAAAGCTGATTTGGGACACGCAAGGAGGAAAGCTTCGCATGGAGAATCAGAAAGAGAATGTCATCTACCTGGTCGATTTGAATAGTGGGCAGGGACGTGTTCAGCAGAATGGAAATGAGATTACAGACCCGTCGGAATTAAAAAACATGTTGGCGAAGGCCAGGTTTATATGGATCAACGATATCTATTCATTGGCCATGCCTTTCCGCCTGAAAGACAATGGGGCCACATTGAAATATATGGGAGAAGATTCGTTGAAAGGAAATCTTTACAATGTGCTGCAGCTCACGCTTGCCAATGATGGGACGAGTCAGGACAAATACAAAGTCTATGTCGACATCAAAGCTAAAGTGATCAAATACTGGTCATATTTTGCAGACGCAAAGCAGGATACCGCCAGCTTCACCCGGGCATGGACAAGTGACAAATACGGGGCCGTGATGTTGTCAGCTGGATCCGGCGGCGTAACGCTCGACGAAAAATTGCCTGAAACAACGTTCACCGAATTCTAACCTTATGTTCCTGAACCTCGACACGATTCCATCATTTTACAAGGGCTATGTCAAGCTCGTTGAGCAACCCGATCCCCTGCAGGCATTGCGCATCTCGGGGTATCGCGCACTTGAACTTGTACACACCATTCCTGATGCGAAGGCTGATTTTCGTTACGCAGATGGAAAGTGGTCGGTCCGCCAAGTATTGTGCCACATGATGGATGCAGAACGCATCTTCGCATATCGCGCTCTTACTTTTGCCCGTAACGACAAAACACATCTGCCCGGCTTTGATGAAAATGATTATGCTGCTCATTTGAATGTTGGCGCCAGAAGCCTGCGCCAGATCGGTGATCAGATGCAGCACCTCAGAACTTCTTCGGTTGATCTCTTCGACAGCTTTACTGAAGAGATGCTGAAGAGAAAGGGCACAGCAAACAACAATGAGCTGTCAGTGGTCGCGCTTGGCTTTATTATTGCCGGTCATGAGATGCATCATTGCAAGGTCCTGCAAGAGCGGTATCTTAAGGCATGATTCAAAAAACCGGGTGGGGGTTTCTGCTGATCGTCGCATTGGCAAGCGCCTGCACGCCGAACAAATACCTGACAAACTCATTCCGTCAAACGGAAAAAGATTTTCACGACCACGTTGGCTTCGTCCTGTATGATCCTGCCACCAGCAAGGTAATTTTTGATCACCAGGGCACGTTATTTTACACCAGCGTCCAACACAAAGATATTTACGCTTTATGCGTCACTGAAGCTGCTGGGTGATTCGGTCCCCGCGCTGCGCTATGTCACGTCGAATGATTCGGTGATATTCTGGGGCACAGGCCATCCAGGATTTTTGTATGAGGATACCTGGCAGGATACTGTGGTTTATAATTTTCTGAAATGGCGGCCAGAAAAATTATTTTTTTCATCTACGAATTTTCAAACGGATGCTTTTGGGCCCGGATGGAGCTGGGATGATTACATGTACTACTTCCAGGTGGAGCGAACGTCACTACCCGTGTACGGCAACCTGGCTAAGGTAAAAAAAATCGGAAATGCCTTTTTAGCCGATCCACCAGTCTTTGACTTTGCGATCAATTCAGTTGCACCACCCGGGAAGATTTCAACCATGGTGAGAGGAAAAGAATCAAATCTACTCACTTACCGACAAGGTATTGCTGACAGACCGAAACAATGGGAAATACCCGTGCATGTTACTGATGATATTGTTTCCCGCATGTTGAAAGATACCCTCACAAAAGAGGTAACAGTGGTGAACAAAAAACTTCCGTCTTATGCCCGCACTTTGTACACGCCTGCACCAGACAGCTTGTACAAAGTGATGATGGTCGAGAGTGATAATTTCATTGCGGAACAGCTGTTGCTGGTATGCGCCGGGGTGGTGAGCGACACATTGAAACCAGAAATTGCGATCAGGCATGTAAAGAAAAATTTCCTTGCTGATCTTCCCGATGAACCTATTTGGGTTGATGGATCCGGATTGTCGCGCTATAATTTATTTACGCCGCGATCGATCGTTGCCTTGTGGGCCAGGATCGATGCGATGGTGCCGCGGGAGCGATTGTTCCAGTTGTTGGCCGTGGGTGGAAAAAACGGCACGTTGAAAAACTATTACAAGGCTGACCCACCCTATATTTTCGGTAAAACCGGCACTTTGAGCAATAACCACGCCTTAAGCGGCTACTTGGTTACCAAACAGGGGCATACCCTCATATTTAGCTGGATGAATAATAACTTTGTATCAACGAACGCTGACGTTCGTGGGAAAATGGAAGAAATCCTAAAATGGATCTATGAGAAATATTAGTTATTCAGTCATCATCATGCTGCTCGTTACAGGATTTTCGTACGCCCAGCCCACCGACTCGCTGGACATTAAGATCGGGCAGATGTTGCTGATCGGAATTCCAAAAGCAGAAGTTGATCCGCTCGTATTGGAAGAGGTGAGAGCAGGTAAGGCGGGATCGATCATACTCTTTGAGAAAAATATTCCGAAAGGCACGGCATCGTTCACGGCGTTGAAAAAGATCATATGGACCTACCAGCAAGCGGCACCAACAAGACTTCTTGTTTGTATTGATCAGGAAGGTGGCAAAGTCAACAGGCTAAAAGATAAATATGGGTTTGCACGATCTATCACCGCACAGGAAATGGGGCGTGCAACCAATCTTGATTCGGTTAGATTCTATTCGGAATCCACAGCGGCAACACTTGCAGGCCTTGGATTCAATGTCAATTTTGCTCCGGTAGTTGATCTGGGCGTGAACAAAGACAACACAGTGATTTATAAAGCTGGGAGATCATTTTCGGCAAATCCGGATTCGGTTGCCTTGATGGCGGAAGAGTTTATCAAGCCGCATCGCAGGCTCGGCGTCATCACTGTCTTAAAACATTTTCCGGGGCATGGAAGCTCCCTGGCCGATACACATTTTGGAGTAGCCGATGTCACAAAGACATGGACGTCAGCGGAGTTGGTTCCCTATCAAAAACTTATTGGTGCGCATCAGGCCGATGCCGTTATGAGTGCGCACATTGTAAACAGGCAGCTTGACCCATCGGGTTTGCCCGGCACACTGTCGAAAAGAATTTTGGATAGCTTGCTTCGCCGGCAAATGAATTATGACGGAGTGATCTTTTCAGATGACATGCAGATGCAGGCTATTGCGAAGCAGTATGGGCTTGAAGAAGCGATTCGATTGTCCATTAATGCGGGCATCGACATCCTTTGCTTCTCGAACAACATTCAGGACAGTGAGAACCGCACAGTAAATAAGGTTCACGCGATCATTCGGGGAATGGTTGAGAAAGGCCAGATCAGCCGCGAGCGTATCGATAAGTCTTATGAAAGGATCAAGAAGCTTAAATCACGGGTGAATCATTCAGGGGAAGAAAATATGTGGCGCGATCTCGAAGCATCAAGGAGTGAAGCGGATGCATTGAAGCGCGAGGTAGAGCAGTTGAAGCAAAAACCTGCAGTGAATACCAATCCACCTGCCGACTCCACCCAGGAAGAGCCAAAATCCAAAAAGAAAAAGAAGAAAAAAGGCAAGTAAATATGAGTGAGAAGAAACGCATGACGACGTGGGTACCCACCATCGTGATGGGTGTGGTAGCTATCTTATTTTCAGTGTATGCGCTGCAGGAGCAAACAGAATTGCAGCGAGCGCAGGCAGAGTTGAGATCTTGTCAGCAACAGCTGGAAACCGAGAAAGGAAAGACCGCTGACTTAACTGCCAGGCTGGATGCTGCCGTCCAGCAAACGAAGATGGCCCTGACAGAAGCGGAGGTTCAGTACCGCGAAAGAATGAAAAAGGAGAAGTCAGGCAATAAATAGCTCACATGACACCGGAAGAAGAAAAAGAGCTGCAAAAATTCCGGAACGAATATCCATTTAGGTTGGAGAAGGCACGCAAGATCGCCTTGCGATTTGGCATATTGGCTAATACCGCACTGATAGCATTTGTATATGCCTACTTTCAGCAGACGGCCGCCGACAAGCACCGGCTGGAGTATGAACTTCAAAAGCAGCATTTCGATAAAGCATTGCAATTAGCGAGTGAAAAAGCTGCAAAGTTCGAGGCGCTTGCAGCGACGGAAAAGGCAAGGGCACACGAAATTTTTGAACGATGTCAACAGATAAAAAGGGCATCAAGATGACTCCTGAGCAGGAATTAGTTCGTTTCCGGGAACAAGAAAAAGTCCGCCCGCGACGGGCAAAGAGTACGAAAATCGTATTTGTTGTTCTCGCGGCGGCTGCAATCATAGCTTTTGCTTACGCATTCTACATCCAAACGATTGGAAACAGAGATGCAAGGGAGTATGATGTTGAGATGAAAAAGATGCACGCAGCCTTAAAGCTGGCGGAGGAAAGAGCTGCAGGATTGGAAGAGATTGCAATGCACGAGACGAAAGTTGCAGATAGTCTCACGGCAGTCTGTGGACAGAAACCCTAACCTAAAATTCATATGACGGACCATGAAGAACTGCTTCAACTCCGGGAGGAGAAGAAGCAGCAATTGAAACGCGCAAGGATCAACGCGTTAACCTTTGGTGTACTTGCGATCATTGCCCTGATCGCTTTTGTTTATGCGTTCTTTCAGCAAACGGCGGCAAACAAAGCAAAAGTTGAAGCGGAACTGAATGCCAAGGCCGCGATTGAGGCTCGTGCCATTGCGGACCAAAATGCTGCAAAGTTTGAAGCGCTTGCGAATCGCCAGACGCAAATTGCCGATAGTATCAGACAAGTATGTCAATCAAATTCAAAGAAATCAAGATGACCGCTGAGGAACAGTTTCATGCCTATAAGGCCGACTTTGATAAGAAGTTGTTGAAAAAAGCAAGGATCCAGTCCACCATTCTAGGCTCAGCGACGGTGATCGCGATACTAGGTGTGATGTACGGATTGATCAACAACATAGAAGTGGGCACTCAAAAAGACCTTGCATCATGGAATGAACAGAAAGCTATTGAGGCAAAGTTGGAGGCGGACAAACTACGCGATGGCGCCAACGAACTACAAAGTCAAAATGCCGAACTGAAGGCTCAGCTCGATGCGTGTAGCGCGCGCAATGTCAAGGACGCTCGACAGGCATGCGGAAAAGCTTTGGCGGCAGCGGAGGAAATCGTCCAGGTAAATTTGGAAAGAGCGGTGAAGGCCGAAGAGTCCGCTCGGCGGTCTCAACAATTATGTCAAGCATATCAGAAAAAGGCTGAACAAATGGCTACCGATCTTAAAATGCAGCTGGACAAATGCAAAAGTGGTAAATAGTTGCAAGCTTTGGGGATGGACAAACCGTTTCGCATCATCCCAGCTAAAGTAGTCGCCCTTCCAATTCTTCTAAGCATTCCTCATTGCGGAACCAAATTTCCGGATGAACTCGCGGGATCTTACCATTCTGAACTCATCAAGGCTCCGGACGATACGGACTGGTTTGTAGACCAGCTTTATGACTTCGCCGCAGACATGGGAATTGCTATGATCACCGCAACCTACAGCCGTTGGGTAATCGACCTCAATCGCGATCCGGAAAGCAAACCGCTTTATACTGATGGAAGGATAATAACCGGATTGTGTCCAATGACTAATTTCCTTGGTCAGCCACTTTACCGGGACAATCGCGTAGATATTGACGATGCAGAAGTGGAAAACAGATTGAATAATTATTACTATCCCTATCACAACCAAATCCAGTTGATGCTCGATGAGTTGAGAAAAAAATTCAAGAACGTCTTGCTTTGGGATTGTCATTCTATTCGTCAGGTCGTACCTACCATCCAGGGAGAAAAATTTCCGGACCTCATCCTTGGTGATGCAGATTGTACGTCAGCAAGCGCGGCATTGACGAAGCGTGCTTTGGAAAGCCTGGGAGGTGATAAATTCAATCTCAATCACAATCATCCCTTCAAGGGTGGTTATATTACACGTCACTTCGGAAAACCGGCCATTGGACAACACGCGTTGCAGCTCGAGATGACAAAGATTAATTACATGGATGACCAGGAGATCCGTTATGATAAAGAAAGGGCGGACAAAATGCGTGCACTCCTGATGAGAACGCTCGAATCCGTGAGTAAAGAACTATGATGCAAGAGCAATTGAAATATTTTCGATTCGATGGAATGCTGCAGCACGAGGGCTGGCTTATACCAGCTTACGTTGGTGTGGACAAAGCAGGGGTCATCCGATATCTGTCAAATCAACCACCGGTCGAAGGAGTCGCAATTGAAGTCGTGAATGGTTACGCACTTCCAGGTTTTCAAAATGCTCACTCCCATGCATTTCAATACGCGATGGCCGGCCTTGCAGAAAATCACGCGGCAGGGGCAGACGATGATTTCTGGACATGGCGTGAAGAGATGTACAAATGCGCGCTTACCGTCGACCCTGACGAAGCGGAAGCAATTGCGGCGATGCTTTATGCGGAAATGCTTCGTCACGGATACACACACGTTGCTGAATTTCATTACCTCCATCACGACAAGGACGGAAAGCCATACAGCAACCTGGCCGAAATGGGCGAGCGAATGATCGCAGCGGCGAAAGCTGCCGGAATCAAGATCACGCTTGTTCCGGTGTTTTATCAGAAAGGTGGTTTTGGTATGGAGCCGCAACCGCGTCAAAGAAGATTTATTTCGTCTACCATAGATCAATATTTTAAGTTACTGGATGCGTCGCGGTCCGCTGTTTCCCAACTCGATCATGCAAGCCTTGGTTTCAGTGTGCATTCCCTTCGAGCCGTTGATTTGGGCGACATCGTTAAGACTTTCAATGCGGGCCCAAAAGAATTGCCGTTTCACACGCATGTTGCCGAGCAAAAAAAAGAAATTGCAGATTGTCTGGCCTTTTGCGGAAAGCGACCGATGCAGTGGCTGCTGGAAAATCTTCCCGTGGACAATCGATTTTTCCTCGTGCATTCCACCCACCTCGACGATGATGAGTTGAAAAAACTAGCAGCGTCGAAAGCCAACGTTGTGCTATGTCCATCGACTGAAGGAAATCTGGGTGATGGAATATTTCGGATGAAGGAATATTATGCGCTAAATGGGAACTGGTGTATTGGTACCGATAGTCACATTGGATTAAATCCACTGGAGGAATTTCGAATGATCGATTATCGCCAACGGTTGGTCACCAACAGGAGGAATACGTTTACAGGCGATGTTGGTAAATATCTGATAAGTGAATCCATCACCGCCGGTCGTAAGGCAATGGGGGTCAAAGCCACTGATCATTTTTCTCCCGGTCAGCCTCTTGACGCATTTATTGTTGACGCAGGGTCGCCGTTGATTTCCGAAACTTCGCACCGTAATCTTCTTTCAACTATCGTATATACCCAGGACGCAACAACCAGCATAGGCACACTGGTGAACGGTCAATGGATCGTCCGGCAAAACCATCATCAACACCTGGCCGGAATCAGAACCCGGTTTTCAAAAGTGATTTCGAGGCTAAAAAACCGCTAATTCGGGCTGAATTAAGCGAAAATGCAGTTCGTCGGTAGTTTCGTGCTTACCGGCGACACTTTTATCCATTTGGCGCTGTAAAACGAATTTCACGTTTACTCCACCTTCGCAATAGCGATTAATGCACAACGTTTTAACGTTTATGAAATACTTAATCGCTCTTGTCTTATTGCTAGTGTTGGCAGCTTGTGGCGAATGCGACAACTCAAATTTTTATCAGATTACAGTTATCACGCCAAGGGGCAACACGCTCATTTCTGATTATCAAGCAAACGGCCTTGGTCCATGTACCAGCTGGCAGAAAACAGAAGTCGTGACGTTCGCGGATTCAACGAGCCGATTCAAGCTAAGTCAAATCATTGATCGCGCGACGATACTCCAATACAAATCGAAAGGCACGAGTCACTGATTAACCCGGATTAGCCCTCCCGAAAAGGCGCTAAGCTCGCAAAGACTTTTTTTCAGTAAAATCTTAGCGTCTTAGCGTCTTTGCGCGGAGTGTATTTTTTTATTTTTCCCACTTCCAGTCGCCGGCAATGATCAACGGTTCCTTCAGATTGTTGTCGATCATAAATTGCTTTGTGGTTTCGCTATCCATCTTCTGCGCAGGAAGCTTCTCCGCATTGGCGAGGCCGTATAGCGCCATTGTCGCGAACCGCGCAGTGTTGACAAGATGCACTTCGTTGACAAGATTGAAATCGTCGCAGTCGGAATGATAGCATCCATAAATGGATCGATCGAGATTGCTGTGCATGGACAATATTGGCACTCCCTCCAGCATGAACGGCTGATGATCGCTGTGAAGTCCTGAAGTGTTCGAAAACTTATTCTTGAAAATTGTATCGATCTTCTGGATTTCTGCGCCAACATTTTTGAAAAATGTCGAATCATCGAGCTTGCCACCAGCGTTCATTCCGATCGGATTGCCAGTCATGTCGAGGTTCATCATGTACTTCACGTTGTTGATGCTTCCGTCTTTCGCAGCTTGCTCGACCATGTAGCGTGAACCGAGCAGACCCTGCTCTTCTCCCATGAACATGACAAACTTCACCGTGCGCTTAGGTGTAAGCTTATTGGCTTTGAAGGCACGCGCAATGTCGAGCACAGAAAAAGATCCAATGCCATTGTCGATGGCGCCCGTTGCAAGATCCCACGAGTCAAGATGGCCGCCGATCACGATCTCTTCATTCGGAAACTCTGTTCCCTTTAACGTAGCAACCACATTACGTGCCCTGATCACATCGCTGTGATTGGTCATTGCGATGCGAGCCTGTATCTTCTTGGTTTTAAGTTTCTCCTTTATTTCCTTTCCCTTCTCTTTGCTAATGCACACGGCGGGTACGGGAATAAGTTCTCCTGTCACCGATGCGGTGCCCGTAAGAAGCACTCCGTTATCCACCTGGTTGAAGATCATGACTCCTTTTGCGCCGTGGTTGATGGCGATGGCAGTTTTCTCGCTCCGATGAAGATTGCGCAAGCCCTTTTCGCTTCCGTCAAGGATACCGATGTAAAAGAAGGCTATCTTATCTTTCACTGACTTGCCTTCATAGTCTTTTTCCAGTCCATTCCCAACGTCTACAAGTTCCCCGGTGATGTCGGCTGCAATCGGAGAATGACCGAGCGTAACTGCCGGTATGGTATCGCCGTCGATCGATACGGTGACAAAACCGCGAGCCCATGCCTCCACTTGAAACTCCTGGAACTGCACATCGTCGTAGCCGTATTCTTTGAACTTATTGTAAGTGTACTCTTCTGCACGGTGTCCATTGTTGGATCCGGTGAGCCGGTGCCCGATGGTAGACGTTGCTTCTTTCAGCGTGGAGTAGGCTTTTGAATTCTTTTTTACTTCTGCGTCGATGCGCGCGAAGGTGTCATGGAGCGTTTCCTTCTTGCCGCAGGCTGTCAGTAGCAGTGCCGAGAAGACGATTAAGGAAAGATTCTTATTCATTGTTCAGCTAGTTCAGTATTTTAAACAATTCTTAAATCGTCTATTTTTTCAGGTTCTGTTCGAAAAGCTTCAGGATGCGCTTATACTCGTCGGTCCAGCTGCTTGCCTCAACGAAGCCGTGATCTTCAACGGGATAGGCCGCCAACTCCCAGTTGTCTTTTCCCAGCTCGATCAAACGTTGCTGCAGTCGCACAGCATCTTCGAAGTGAACATTCACGTCTACCATTCCATGACAGATCAACAAGTGACCTTTCAATCCGTCAGCATAATAGAGGGGCGAGCTTTTCGCGTACGCAATGCTGTCGGTTACAGGTTCATTCAGGATGCTGGCGGTGTACCCATGATTGTAATGAGCCCAATCCGTAACCGGGCGAAGGGCTGCGCCTGCTGCGAAAACATCGGGCGTTGTAAACATGCCCATCAGCGTAATGAATCCTCCATAAGATCCTCCATAGATCCCGATTCGCTTCGGATCAATATTGTGTTTTTCAACGAGCCATTTTGCTCCGTCCACATGGTCCGTGAGATCCTTTCCGCCCATGAAGCGATAGATCCCGGTGCGCCAGTCGCGACCATAGCCGGCGCTTGCTCGGTAGTCCATGTCTAAAACCGTATAGCCGCGGTCAGCCAGCAAATTGTTGAACATGTATTCCCTGAAGTAGTTGCTCCACCACTTGTGCGCGTTTTGCAAATAGCCTGCGCCATGAACAAAAATTACTGCTGCGCCATTTGGATTGGCGGGTTTGAAAATGCGTGTATAAACATCCGCTCCGTCACGCGCTTTGAAAGTTGTCACTTCTACGTCACGCCATGGATATGATTTGAACTCCTCGCTGAGAGAGTTGGTGATCTGTTGAGGTTTTGCGCCTGGTTTGTTTTCCTGGAGATATAGTTCCCAGGGCTTCGTGGTATAAGAATACCGGATCGCCATCCATTTTTCATCAGGAGAGAACGTGACTTCATTGGCACCCGTCATCGTTGTTAACCGTTCTGCTTTGCCGCCAGCGACCGGAAGCTTATAGTAATTCTTTTCGCCAGGATGAGCTTCGTTGGTCTGGATATAGAAGAACTTTTTGTCTTTCGATAGCTCGACAGCCTGTACTTCGTACTTGCCCGATGTTATCGCCTGCTTTTTGGAAGTAGAGAAATCGTAGACGTAGAGGTGAGAATATCCTGTTTCCTCAGTTTGAAACCATGCCTGACTTCCGTTCACCCAACCGATGGCTCCCGGACCGAAGCCTGATCCGGGACCGCTGATCCATGCGTCATCGTGTTGACGATCGATCACCCTCAGGGTTTGTGTTGCAACGTCTAGCGAAAGGATCCATCGATCTTTGTTGTCAGATGCACGAGCGACAAGCACGTTATTCTTTCCATCTTCGCTCCAGTACGGCCCGAACAGTGCGAGCGCACGAAGATCCGGTTTCTTTTCCTTGCCCTTGTCATCCTTGGGCGCTTTGGCTGGATAGTCTTTTTTAAAAGCTGCGATATCTGTAACGCCAGGAATGTCGCCGGTTTTTACAGCCAGCACCGTGTCACGCTCGATGTTGTACACCATCAACTCAGAAGTGTTTTGAGCTGAACCGACTTTCGTCCGCGCAGGAATGTCTTCGGTAAAGCCGGACTCCGTGACATAGTTGGGGACTATGGTGCTTTTTCCATTGCCCGCTTTTACAAGACGGAACGTGATAAACTTTCCGTCGGGACTCAGCTGTATCTGGTCGACACTTTTCTCTTCGATGTAAATTTCTTTCGGGCGCCTCGGTCTGTCGGCCTTTTGAATTTTGTCTGCGGCCTTCTTGTTGGTGTTCCTCTCTTTGAGGATTTGGAAGTACGCGAGCTGATCCGCCTTGAGCCAGCGCTCTTGTTCACTCAGCTTTGCGTCGGGTTTTTTTGTTCCCTTGCGAAAATCTGTCAGCTGTGCGAAGGTGCCGGTGCCAGAATCCCAACTGAAGAGATTGCCCGCTGTAGTGAACATGATCTTCTTCTCGTCGAAAGAAAAAACCGGATTGAATTCACGCTCGTTGGTGAATGTCACCTGAGTGATTTTTACTGTTGGAATGTCGAGTAAAAATATGTCCCCGTTCTTTTCGTACACTTTTTTCGTTTTCGCGCGGTTGTAGTTACCGTTGATCGACGGAAGAGCCCTGCGAACAGAAGGACTTACTTTTTGAGGCGTGCGATTCGAAGGCGAGATCGTATAAAGTGAATCACCAGGATTTCTATCGGGATTCCAATTGAAGTACAGTTGCTTCCCGTCTTCGCTCCAAAAAACATTTGTGGGAGCGACACCGATCCATTTGGGATCGCGCATTATTTTTTCGACGGTCAAAGGTGCAAGCTGCTGTGCCTGTGCATAAACAGACACCAACAGGAAGAATAAAATCCTTTTCATGTGATAGGGGTAATTTGCGGTAATATATTGAAAATCTGAGCGGTGGAAACCCCAGATGTGACAAGTGGCTGTAACGCTAACGTTCCTTTTTTTCCTTGGTGAGATCGGTAAACAAACTATTGAATACTGAGAGCACAAGGCTGAATGCCAAGGCCCACCAAAACCCATCTACACGGAAACTATCGACGAAATAGTCGACCATCAGGATGATGGCAGCGTTGATGACCAGTAAGAACAATCCCAGAGTAACGATAGTAATCGGGAATGTAAAAAAGACCAGAATAGGTCGGATGATCGCGTTGGAAAGGGACACGAGAACGGCCACAAGCAATGCGGCCCAGTAGTCTTCGACGTGCACGCCTTTCAGAAGATAGGCTGTGAGCATGACGCCTACGCCGGACAGAAGGAAGCGAATGATAAGGTTCAATGGAATTTAAATGTCCAAGATAGATATTTCCAGTGGATGGTTTAATGTCAGCGCTTGTGCCAAACTCCAGGATCTTCTCGTATCGTACAGGGTTTTGTACAGGGGAACTGTAATTTGAATTCCGAAAAACGGGCGAGTGCTCTGTGCATGGGGTGGATAAATGGCATAGGCAGATGTCGGCTTTGCATTGGCGTTGACCTCCATGTTAAGGGTCGCCGGATTCGCTCCCGCCAAAAGTCTCCACTCAAGATTTTATGTTCGGCGCGCGTCATATCCGAAGCTACAATTTTTGATTGTCCTCCTTCCTGACATAATGCCAGCGCTGAACAAAGTAAAAATGTGCCTAATAAAAGAGACTCCGCATGATTGCTGATAAACTCAAGTTTACAAAAATCAAGATTTGAGGCAACGATTTTTTTGTGCCTGCAATGGCTGTATCTTCGCTATCCCATGTATGCCATTGTAGATATTGAGACGACGGGAGGCTACGCAGAAAATCACAAGGTGACAGAAATTGCCATCTATCATCATGATGGCATGCAGATCACCGATAAATTCCAAACGCTAGTCAACCCCGGACGGCGCGTTCCCTATTTCATCACGGGCCTTACAGGCATTACCACGGAAATGGTAAGCCAGGCGCCGGCGTTCGAGGAAATTGCCAGCGAGATTTATGACTGGCTCAAGGATCGTGTATTCGTTGCTCACAATGCGCATTTCGATTACAGCTTTCTAAAAAAGGAGTTTGACGACGCGGGTATACATTGGAGTACGCGAAAGCTTTGTACCGTAAGGCTTGGACGAAAAATTATTCCTGGCCTCGATTCTTATAGTCTCGGTCGCATGGCTGAAAGCCTTGGGATCCCAATCGCCGACCGTCACCGTGCCGGCGGTGATGCGGAAGCAACGGCCAGAATATTTGACATCTTTCTCAAGCGCGACAATGAGGGCGTGATTGCGAAAGCATTGAAACGCAATTCAGGTGAGACGATGCTTCCTCCGAATCTTGCGAAAGAAGAGTTTGATAAACTACCCGGGAAAGCAGGAGTTTACTATTTCCACGACAGTCATGGAACAGTGATCTATGTAGGCAAGGCCATCAACATAAGGAAACGGATCGCCGGACATTTCACCGGCGAAGCACGAGAATGGAACCGATCGAATATTCGGAACGAAATACATCACATCAGCTATGAACTCACCGGCAATGAGCTCATTGCGCTGATCCTCGAGTCGCAGGAGATCAGAAGGCTTTGGCCGAAGTATAATCTAGCCCAGAAATTCCGCACAGAAGAATGGGGAATATTTGATTATGAAGATCAGCGTGGGTACCTGCGATTTGCAGTGAATACTGTCAGTCGAAATTCGAGACCACTCATCACGTTCAGCTCGAAGGGAGACGCGTGGAATTTTCTTTGGGAAAAAGTTCGTGAATCAGAGTTGTGTCCAAAGTTATCGGGATTACAAACGGCAAAAGGGCCATGTTACGCACATCAGTCCGGCACATGCAAGGGTGCATGCGAAGGGAAAGAAACCGTTGACGAATACAACAGTCGCGCGCAACGTTCCATCGATTCATTTTTCGGAGATGGAGAAACTGTCGCCATCGTCGGGCGTGGGCGCGCGTTGGAGGAGAAGTCGCTGGTGCTGGTTGAGAAGGGAAGTTATCTCGGCTTTGGATTTTTAAGTCAGGATATTGCCATCACGGATTTTGAAGTTGCCAAGAATTATATAAAAATGGGAAAGGAGAATCGGCTTGTGCAGAACCTCGTGAACTCGTACCTGATGAATCCCCGGGGCACCGAAATCATAGCGTTCTGATCATGCCCTGTCACCCATTTTGGCACACTCAACCGGTACTTTGACTGTCGCCTTCGCAGAAGCGGGCACGTCCAGGCAGGCGTTCAGGACTGTCTGGAAGCAAACTATCAACCGGCTGAATAATCCCTTTTGCCTTTTAGCGATTTAAAGCCCCAAATCCCTATTATTGCGGTTTATTTCAAAGTTTATGGCATTTGAATCGACTACGGAGCAACAACAGGAGCACCACAGAAAAATAAAGCAGGTATATACAGAAGTGGCCAAGGTAGTTGTGGGCCAGGAGTACATGGTGAACCGCCTGTTAATAGGTCTTTTCACGAACGGTCACGTGTTGCTGGAAGGTGTGCCTGGTCTTGCAAAAACCCTGACCATCTCTACCGTTGCCAAAGTCCTCCACCTTGACTTTCAGCGCATCCAGTTTACTCCGGATTTGCTCCCGTCCGACCTGGTCGGAACCATGATCTACAATCAGAAGGAAGGAAAGTTTGAAGTAAAGAAAGGGCCAATCTTCGCCAACATTATTCTCGCAGACGAGATCAACCGGTCTCCTGCAAAAGTGCAGTCTGCGTTGCTTGAGGCGATGCAGGAGAAGACAGTAACGATCGGCGAAACCACGTTCACGCTCGATAAGCCGTTCCTCGTGCTCGCTACTCAAAACCCGGTTGAGAACGAGGGAACCTATCCGTTGCCGGAAGCCCAGGTAGACCGCTTCATGATGAAAGTGTTTGTCGACTATCCGACCAAAGACCAGGAGCTTGAGATCATGAGAAGGATATCGAACCTCCAGTTCGATTTCACGGTCAATGCCATACTCACGAAGGAAGATATTTTTGCTATCAGGGCGGAAGTAAACAAGATTAAGATCTCGGAATCTCTCGAACGATATATTATCGAGCTTGTGACGGCTACGCGCCGTGCGAAGGAGTACAAACTCGATCATGAAGCACAATACATCCAGTTCGGTGCATCGCCGCGGGCGAGTATCAACCTGAACCTCGCCTCGAAAGCTGCCGCATACCTGGAGGGCCGCGACTATGTGCTGCCTGAAGATATCAAGGAGATTGCGCGTGATGTTCTCAACCACCGCATCCTTTTGAACTATGAGGCAGAAGCAGACAATGTTAAGACGCCTGACATTATTAAAGCGATCCTCAACCGCGTTCCTATCAGCAAGTAGTCTTTCTTTATTTCCCGCTAACTATCACCTGACCGTTTGGTAGTTAATCTCCGCGCCTTTGCGCCTCTGCGGTTTTTTATTTTATTACCCAAACTTTAATTTCTTTAAGGTTTCTTTAACGCAATGTTATTCGGGGAATGAATCTAACTTGCTAAATATCATTCGGTTTACATCTGCCTTATCGATCCTTTTGAGATGACCAGAACGCTGATACGGAGGCTTGGTCAAACCTTTCTTTAACAATTAGGTAACATACCAGAATCAGCCGGGTAATACTGAAAAATCACCTTTGCGGCATACTTAAACACCCGCTATGCGCAAGGTTTTTACTTCAATTCTGGTCCTCATTTCAGCATCTTTCGCGGTCGCCCAGACCGGAACGATTAAGGGAACCATCAAGGACGAAAAAACCGGCGAGCCCATGATTGGTGCCAACGTAGTAATTGAAGGAACGACTACGGGGGGATCTACTGACATCGAAGGAGCTTTTGCAATTCCCAAAGTGAAGGCGGGCACGTATTCTATCGTAATCTCCTCTATTTCATATGCAAGCAAAACGATTCCGAATATTCAGGTTTATCCGGATCAAACAACAGTAATCAACACAGCGTTGCATGAAGATGCGCAGGAACTCGAGTCCGTAGTTGTTAAAGCCGCAAGATCAACTGACACCGATGTATCGGTCGTCACAGAACTGAAAATGGCCGACCTCGTTGCAGTTGGTATCTCATCACAGCAGATCAGAATGTCGCAGGACCGCGATGCTGCGCAAGTGATCAAACGCGTACCGGGTGTCACCATCGTAGGCAATCGTTTCGTCAACGTACGTGGTCTCAGCGAACGCTACAGCACGGTCATGCTGAACGGTATCATCGCCCCGAGCTCAGAAGTTGACTCAAAGGCATTTTCATTTGACCTGATTCCCAGCAGCATGCTCGACCGGATGCTCGTGTACAAGTCGGGCTCACCTGAATTGCCTGGAGAATTTGCCGGCGCAGACATCAGTATTTATACGAAGAATGTTGTTGAAGAAAATACGATGAGCCTTTCAGTAATGGGAAGCTATCGCGCCAACACAACCGGCTATGCCGCTTCACTTGGCGAAGAGAAAGGCAAGCTTGATTGGCTTGGAATGGATGACGGTACCTTTCCAGCACATTGGGATCCTAAGCTTAGAATTCCACGTGGACAAGTTGTCGCG
>JADMIO010976127.1_pt1 | contig 52687 bp, 49 predicted proteins | sample 8958161 | NCBI WGS metagenome assembly JADMIO01 (sample SAMN16585339, study PRJNA669376) | soil metagenome | isolation source: Crop rotation soil | place: USA: Cullars Rotation, Alabama | collected 2011 | reverse complement strand
GCCGCGACTTCAAGTCACGTGAATTCCAAGCTTCGGATCCCACTGTGCTGGAAAGCGAGGCGGCGCTGTTGACCCATGCCGCGGTGGCTGAATGCGGCGTGGTCGGCTGTCCCGACGAGGAGCGCGGCATGATCGTCAAGGCCTATGTCGTGCTGCGCGCGGGCATGACCGGGGACGCAGCGATGACGCGGACCTTGCAGGATCACGTCAAGGCGACGGTCGCGCCGTACAAATATCCTCGCGCCATCGAATTCGTGACCGATCTGCCGAAGACGCAGACCGGCAAGCTGCAGCGGTTCGAGCTGCGGCGGCGTGCCGCCGAAGGCGCCTCAAGGAAGCTCGCGTCATAGGAGAATGCCAGTGCCCACCGTTCGCAAGCTGCCGACGCGCGCCTCCAATCATGAAACACTGCAGCCGCCCGGTTGGCCGGAGCCGAAGGGCTACGCCAACGGCATCAAGGCCCGCGGCGAGTTTGTCTTTGTCGGCGGCATGGTCGGCTGGGACGCGCAGGAAAAATTCCCGAAAGGCTTTGTCGCGCAGGCGAAGCAAGCCTTGGAGAATATCGTCGCCGTACTGGCCGAGGGCGGCGGCAGCCCCGAGCACATCGTGCGGCTGACCTGGTACGTGCTGGACATGGACGAATACATGGCCTGCCGTCGCGAGCTCGGCGCGGCCTATCGCGAGGTGCTGGGCAGCACGTTCCCGGCCATGGCGCTGGTCCAGGTCGGCCGGCTGTTCGAGCCGGAGGCGCGGCTGGAGATCGAGGCGACCGCGGTGGTGCCCTAGGGCGGAAATCTCCTCAATCTATTGTCAAAAGCGAGTTGTTCCCGCGCAACAGGCTTGAGGATTGCGCCCGGATCGACTTTTGCCGCTTGGTTGCCTGCGGTACGATCGCTCCCGGTAGGGGGATTTATCGTGCGAACGGCCAGGCTTTTGGGAAGCATCATTGCTGGGCTGGCCGTGTCCGGCTGCCTGCAGGATGCCCGTCACCAAAGCACGACATTCGTCGACCAGCACGCCATATCGGACCCGACGCCGGCAGCTTTCTCGGAATGTCACGGGTTCGGCTGCGCCGAAGTCTCGCGTGTCTCGCTGAGCCCGAAGGCGTGGCAGCTCGTGGGCGCGGTTTTCAAGCCGGCCGCCAAGGATGCGCGGGCCGAGCGTCGGCAGGTGTCCCGGGCGGTGTCGCTGATGCACAAACTGGTCGGCGCGCAGACCGGCACCGCGGTCCATCAATGGACGCATCAGGACATGAACATCCTGCCCAACAAGGGCGACCCGACACAGCTCGACTGTATCGACGAGGCCGTCAACACCTGGACCTACATGACCATGATGGAAAAAAGCGGATTCCTCCGCTTCCACCGTGTGGCAAAGCTCTCCAACGCCGGTTCGCTCGTTGATCCGCGTAATACGGCCGTGTTGCAGGAGAAGGGCGGCGAGTATTTCGCGGTCGATGCCGCGCTGGTCGACTTCGATGTGCCGCCGCCGGTCATTCCGCTGACAGCGTGGATGGAAACCTGGCCGCCGGACCTGTCGAAGGACAACGATGCGGCGCCTGCAAGCCGGAAAAAGCCTGCCAGGCCGGCGCCCGTTCACACGGCGCAGGTCAAGGCGAGCCAGTAGGGAACGCTGAAGCTACTCCGCCGCCTGCGGTAGCGGGCGGATATCGCGGACCGCGACGCTGAGCGCCGCTCCGGTATCGTCGGAGAGCGCGGCCTTGCGCAGCGAGCGCATCGTCGCCGCCGGGTCGGGCGTCTCCTGGATGCGCGGCAGCATCTGCATCAGCATATTGTAGTTTCGAAGCCCACGCTCGTGGGTGTCGCTGTAGCCCTTCACCAGCGTTCGCGTCATCGCGATCTCGGTGGCGAGCGCCATGTTCGTTGCCGCCACGCTCGCGACGGTGCTGAGCCACTCGTTGAGGAATTTCTGTTCTTCGGCGAAGCGCAGCGAGCGCCGCCGTGTGCCCTTCAGCGAGGCGAGAAAATACATCAGCATGAAGCCGCGGATGGTCGAGGTCTTCACCACGCGGCCGGCCTTGGTGTGACGCTCGACCAGCAGCCGCGGCCAGCCGGAATTGAGCAGCCAGCGGCCCAGCCCTGCCGGGAGCGTGTCGGCGATCTCCTGAACGCGCGGGTGCAGGAATTCGGCGATCTCGACGATCTGGCCATCGGCGGCCTGCACCTCGGCGCGGACGCGGGCGAACCGACTCGGCCGGATCTTCAACTCGGCGACGCGGACGGTGTCCTCGTAGGCCATGCCCAGCGCGAGCTCGCGTGCGGTTTCAGCCAGCAGGGTGCCGTTGCCGCCATGTTTCTTGTCCAGCGCGGCGACCGGCTTCAGCCGCTCCAGATATTCGCGGGCGTAGTCCTTGTCCTGGTAGTCGGCGAGCCGCTCGACGCCGGCATACACATACATCCGGGCCGGGTCGGCGAACTGATCGGCCTCAATGAACAGCGCAGTCAGCGCTGGAGGAATGACCTTCGCGGCGGCGGGGACGGCAATCACGCTCGGCGCGCCTTCGGCCGCCGCAAAGCCGGCGCCGAACGCGGCTATGCTCTCTTTCACGCCCACGCCACCACGATGGATCGCGGCTTCGAACGCCATCCGCTGGATCGGCAGCGCCTTCGAGCCGGCGAGCGCGCCGAACAGCACGGCGGAGATCACGCTGTTGGTGGCTTCTGCAAGCTGCGCCATGTCGGCGGCGATCAGTGTCTTGGCTGCGGCTTTGCAGCCTTCCAGCAAGGCCGCGGAGTCGACGCGGCCGTCGGCCATCGCGATCCGCTCGGTCATCGAGTAGACGCGGTTGGTCGAGACGATGAATGTCGTCTTGTCCGGTGTGACGAGGCCGCGCTGCACGGCGCGGCCGGCCTCCATCAGTTCAGATGCAATCACGATCTCGACGTCGCCCGCCACCGGCGTCAGCCCGAGCACCGGGGCAGGAGCGTTGGCCCGCGCGCCATGCTTGGGGAACAGCTCGACGTAGTAGTTGGTCGCACCGGTGCGCTGGGCGACGCCCGGCACGGAAGTCATCTGCGCCACGTAGCCGGCATGCTCGGCGACGTCGACGAGCCATTCCGCCAGCACCCCGCCGCCTTCACCGCCCATGGCGAGGATGGCGATGGTGATCGGGCGCTGCTGCTGCTGGGCATCCATCGGATCAGGCCGTCGCCAGCCGGCGCTCGATCCGGCGCTGGAAGAAGCCGATCACGGCGTCGCGCATGCGCGCCTTGAAGCGGTCCCAGCCGGTCGGGTTAGTGATCATGGTGGCGCGGTAGAACGAGGGGCACAGCACCGCGGCGTGGCTTACTTCGCCGCACAGGCCGCAACCGACGCAGGAGTTGATCACCTTGGTGACCGGCTCGCGGCGCAGCGGGTCGGGGTTCGGCGCGATGGTCAGAGAGGGGCAACCCGACAGCCGGATACAGGAATGATCGCCGGTGCAGGTGTCCGGGTCGACACCGAAGCGCTCGCGGACGACGCGCTCGCCTGCCGCGGCGGCCTTGCGCCACAGCGGCCGGATGCGGCGCTGCTTGTTCAGCATGCATTCGGAGTGGGCGATGATGACCTTCGGGCCCTTCTCGGGCATGGTCAGCGCCTCTTTCAGCGTGTCACGCATCAGCGTCACGTCGTAGGTGCGGTCGATGGTCTTGGCCCAGGTAACGCCGACGCCGCGCACCGCCTGCTCGATCGAATGCATGGTGCCGCGGGTCTTGCTGGCGTGGAACGAGGAGGGGATGTCCTGGCCGCCGGTCGCCGCCGAGTAGCCGTTGTCGACGATGATGAGGACGTTGTCGCTCTTGTTGAACACGGCATTGCCGACGCCGCTGGTCAAGCCGTTATGCCAGAAGCCGCCGTCGCCCATCATCGAGATGGCGCGCTTGCCGGCCTTGACGTTCAGCGCCGAGGCGCCTGCCGCGCCGAGACCGTAACCCATGGTGGTGGCGCCGACATTGAACGGCGGGAAGATCGAGAACAGGTGGCAGCCGATGTCGGCCGAGACGTGGTGCGTCCCGAGTTCGCGCTCGACCAGCTTCATCGCAGCGAAGATCGGCCGCTCCGGGCAGCCGGTGCAGAACGACGGCGGGCGGCCCTGCACGTCATTGGCGACGAGCGCGGCGGCCTTGTTCTCGCGCGCCTTCAGCGGCGCGGTCTCGGGCGAAACGGTTCCTTCGGGGAGAAAGTCCGGCCTCACTTTTTCGATGAACTTCCTGATGCCGGTACGGATCACGCCGCCGGTGTATTCGCCGGCCATCGGCAGCACGTCCTTGCCGTGCACCCGGGTCTGGATGTCGGCGCGGCGCAGAATGGTGTTGACCGCCTGCTCGATGAAGTCCGGGCCGCCTTCCTCGACGACTAGGATCGCCTTCTTGCCGGCGCAGAAGCGGACGAACTCCTGATCGACCAGCGGATAGGTGACATTCATCACATAAAGCGGAATCTTGCTGTCACCGAATGCATCCGCCAAGCCGTTGAGCAGCAGGGCGCGCAGCGTGCTGTTGTACATGCCGCCCTGCAGCACGATGCCGATGTCGTTGGCCTCGCCATCGAAGAACTCGTTGAGCCGGTTGTCCTCGACGAACTTCACGGCGGCCGGCCAGCGCTTCTCCCACTTGTCCTTCTCATGGATGTAGGTCATCGGCGGCATGGCGATGCGCGAGAGATCGCGGCGCGGATTCTCCAGGGCATCGGTCAGGCCGAACGCCGGCCGCACGTTGTCCTTGGTCTTGAAACGCCCGTACACGTGGCAGGCGCGGATGCGCAACATCAGCATCACCGGCGTGTTGGAAGCCTCCGAGAGCTCGAAGCCCTTCTCCACCGCCTGCACGATGGACGGCAAATTCGGCCGCGGATCGAGCAGCCAGATCTGCGATTTCATTGCGAAAGCGTGAGTGCGCTCCTGCATGATGGAGGAGCCTTCGCCGTAATCCTCGCCGACGATCATCAGCGCTCCGCCGGTCACCCCACCGGAACAGAGGTTGGCCAGTGCGTCGGACGCGACGTTGGCGCCGACCGGGGACTTGAAGGTTACCGCGCCGCGCAGCGGGTAATTCACCGACGCGGCGAAGGTCGCGGCGGCGGTCGCCTCGTTGGCGGAGTTCTCGAAATGCACGCCCAGGCCTTCGAGGATGTCGTTGGCGTCGGCCAGCACATCCATCAGGTGCGAGATCGGCGCGCCCTGGTAACCGGCGACGTAGGAGACCCCCGATTGGAGCAGGGCCTTGGTCACCGCCAGGATGCCTTCGCCGTGAAACTCGGCCCCGTCGCCGAGCTTCAGCTTTTCGACCTCTTCTTTGAACGATCGTTCGGCCATCGAAGCCTCGCCAGTTTAGAATCCGAATATATTCAATAGGCTCTGCGGTCGGAAGCGCCGGGTTGGCCCTTGATGAGACATAATGTCAGTCCAATGGCGTCATAGCGCATTGAAATGGCTTTGTGGCATGGCCGGAGCAGCCTATTGTGGCTGGGTGCTTCGGCTGGCCGGCTGACCAGCGGGCCGCAGCGGCGGTCGGGCGCCAAACGTTCGACCTTGAGGGGTTCATTGCAGGACATTCATCCTAGCGCGCCGCGGGGCTCCCCTCGCAAATTCCTGTTTGTCCTGATCAAGCCGTCGCACTACGGCGAGGACGGCTACGTCATCCGGTGGTGGCGAACCATCATCCCCGCCAATTCGATGGCGGCGGTGTACGGCATCGCCTGCGATTGCGCCGAACGTCAGGTGCTTGGACCGGACGTCGAGATCGAAATCGAAGTCATCGATGAGCCCAACACCCGGGTCGATATTCCGGGCGTGATCAAGCGCTTCAAGCGCAACGGCGGGTTTGGGCTGGTCGGGCTGATCGGTGTGCAGTCCAACCAGTATCCCCGCGCGCTCGATATCGCGAAGCCGCTCCGCGATGCCGGCATCCAGGTCATGATGGGCGGCTTCCATGTATCGGGATGCCTGTCGATGCTGGACGGCCACGCCGTCGGCCTCGACGCCTGCCGCGACCTGGGCGTGTCGATCTTCGCCGGCGAAGCGGAGGGCCGCCTTGATGAGGTGTTCCGCGACGCGGCCGCCGGAAAGCTCAAGCCGGTCTACAATTTCATGAACGACCTGCCGGGCATCGAAGGCACGCCGGTGCCGTTCCTGCCCCGGCGCTACGTTCGGCGCACGCTTGGTCTCAGCTCGAGCTTCGATGCTGGCCGCGGCTGCCCGTACCAATGCTCGTTCTGCACCATCATCAACGTGCAAGGCCGTAAGTCGCGTTTCCGCTCGCCCGACGATGTCGAGCATCTGGTGCGGATGAACAAGAGCGAGGAAATTGTCCGCTTCTTCGTCACTGACGACAATTTCGCGCGCAACCGGGACTGGGAACCGATCTTCGATCGCTTGATCCAGTTGCGGGAGAGGGACGGCATCAAACTCGGCCTGATGATTCAGGTCGACACATTGTGCCACAGGATTCCGAACTTCATCGAGAAGGCGAAGCGCGCCGGCGTGACGCGAGTCTTCATCGGGTTGGAGAACGTCAATCCCGACAACCTGGCCGGCGCCAAGAAGCGCCAGAACAAGGTCAGCGAATACCGCACCATGCTGCAGGCCTGGCGCGCGCAGGGCATCATGACGCTCGCGGGCTACATCCTCGGTTTTCCGGGCGACACGCCTGAATCGATCCGCCGCGACATCGCGATCATCAAGAAGGAGCTGCCGCTCGACATCATCGAGTTCTTCTGCCTGACGCCGCTGCCAGGTTCGGAGGACCATCAGAAGCTTTGGAAGAACAACGTCCCGCTCAACCCTGACCTGAACGCCTACGACTTGACGCAGGTGTGCCAGCCGCACGCGAAGATGACCGAGGAAGAATGGCGCGCCATCTATATGGAGGCCTGGTCGCTCTACTATTCGCGTGAGCACATGGCGACCCTGCTGCGGCGCGGGGTGGTAGATGGCTTGCCGATGATGAGCCTCGTCAAGATGCTCAGCACATTCGCCACCGCGGTCCATGTCGAGCAGGTGCATCCGATCGAGACCGGAATGCTGCGGTTGCGGCATCCGTCCGAGCGCCGGCCGGGCCTGCCGCGCGAGAATTCCTGGCTGTTCTGGCCGCGCTTCGTGCTGGAATCGGCGGGGAAGACGGCGGCGCTGTTGGGCGTCATCGCATCCTTGATGTGGCGCTGGTGGCGGATCGCACGCGACCCGGGCGCGCTCGCCTATATGGACGAAGCTCTGATGCCGGTGACCGACGAGAACGACGAGACGCTCGATCTGCTGACCAAGACCAGTGGCATCCAGGCGGCACTCAGCCATCAGAAAAAGGTCGCGGCGTTGACGCACGGAGCACCGGTCAGCCTCGTGCCTGACGTTGCCCCGCAGTCCGCTGTTGCGCCGCAGCGGCTGTCCCCATAGTTTTCGTAAGGCTGGCCGGATGGCCGTGGCGGCCGTTGCGTAAGACGGGAGGACGATCATGAAAACGATGACGATAGTGGCGACGCTGCTAGCGTTGGCCGCCAACGCGGCAATGGCGCAGGAGGTCACGCTCAAGGCGGTCACCTCATTCGCCGAGAAGACCACCTATTCCAAGCCGTTCGAACGCTTCATCGAGCGCGTCAACGCGACGGGCAAGGGCCTTGTCCATATCAACTACATCGGCGGACCCAAGGCGATGCCGCCATTCGAGGTCGGCAATGCGCTGAAGGGCGGCGTGGTCGATATCGCCAACGTCACCGGTGCCTTCTACACCAACGTGATGCCGGAGGCCGACGCCTGGAAGCTGACCGAGCGGCCGATGACGGAGCTTCGCAAGAACGGCGGCTTTGATGAGATGGCGGCACTCTATGCGCAGAAGATGAACGCGATCTTCCTTGCGCGCCCGGTCGATAACAATCCGTTTCATCTCTACTTGAACAAGCCGATCACCAAGGCTGACCTGACCGGCCTGAAGCTTCGCATCACGCCGGTCTATCGCGACTTCTTCCAGGCGTTGGGCGCAACCGTGGTGCAAACGGCGCCGGGCGAGGTCTACACCGCGCTGGAGCGCGGCGTGGTCGATGGCTACGGCTGGCCGATCACCGGCGTGTTCGATCTCGGCTGGAACGAGAAGACCAAGTACCGCGTCGACCCAGGCTTCTACACCGCCGAGGTCTCGGTGCTGGTCAACAAGACCACATGGGACAAGCTCAGCGACGCGCAGAAAGAGGTGCTGCGCAAGGCTGGCGCCGAGGGCGAAGCCTTGGCCGTCTCGGAATTTGCCAAGGAGAACGCCGCGGACACCAAGCGCCAGGCTGACGCCGGTATCCAAACCATCAAGCTCGAAGGCGCTGTCGGCAAGGATTACTACGACAAGGCCTATGAGGCCGGCTGGGCCGGTGTCATCAAGCAGAGCCCGCAAATCGGGCCGAAGCTGAAAGGGTTCTTCTCGAAGCCGAAATAGCGGAGTGATGATGAATCTCCGCCGTCATTCCGGCCGAGACGTCAGCGCGTTTACGCGCGTCTTCGACGCGCTATGGCGAGAGCCGGAATCCATAACCCCTGTACTGATGATGGAATGCTGCGGGTTATGGATTCCGGGCTCGCGCCTTCGGCGCGCCCCGGAATGACGGAGCAGCGCTTCGATGGAAAATCTCTCCCGCATCTACGGCCGCGTGCTCGACGCGATGCTGCTTCTGGCGGCGCTGCTTCTGCTGGTCATGACACTGATGATCGGAGCGGACGTGCTGCTTCGCAATATCGGGCTTGGCGGCATCCCTCCGGCCAATGAGCTCTCGGAAGACAGCCTCTACCTCATCACGCTTCTGACCGCGCCCGGTCTGTTGCGGATGGGTCAGCACATCCGGATTGACATCGTGCTGCGGGTGCTGCCCGGCCGGGTCGGCTGGCTGCTGGAATGGATCGGCGACGTCATTGGCCTGGTGTGTTGCCTCTATTTCGTTCGTTACGGGATCGGCGTGACGATCGCCAGCTATTCGAGCGGCGCGATCTCGATGAAGACTCTGATCCTGCCGGAGTGGTGGCTGCTGTGGCCGATGCCTGTCGCATTCGTGCTGCTGGCCATCGAGTTTGTGTTCCGGATGTATCGGCTGGCCCGGTCCGAGCGGCGTCCCCGCGAGGACGCGGTGTCCGCTTCGTAGGGCGGCCGGCATGTCCTGGCAGATGGCCTCGCTGCTGCTGCTCGGTGGCTCGACCGTGTTCCTGTTCATCGGCATGCCGGTGGCATTCTCGTTCATCGCCATCAATCTCATCGGCGCCGTGCTGTTCCTTGGCGGCGATCCGGGGCTGCACCAGCTGATCCGCAATTCCGGCGCCGCGGTGGTGAATTTCTCGCTGACGCCGATCCCGCTGTTCATCCTGATGGGCGAGGTGCTGTTCCACACCGGGCTCGCCATCAAGGTGATCGACGGTGTCGAACGCTTGATCCGGCAGGTGCCTGGGCGTCTCGCCGTGGTTGCTGTCGTCGCCGGGACGGTGTTCTCCGCGATCTCCGGCTCGACCATCGCCACCACCGCGATGCTGGGCTCGCTGATGCTGCCGGTGATGCTGGCCCGCGGCTATCACCCCACCATGGCGACCGGCCCGATCATGGCGATCGGAGCCGTCGACATGCTGATCCCGCCTTCGGCACTGACTGTGCTGCTCGGCTCGCTCTCGGGCATCTCGATCTCCAAGCTCTTGATCGGCGGCGTGGTGCCCGGCCTGATCCTCAGCGTGGCGTTCGTCGCCTACATCGTCATCCGCGTGCAGACCAACCCGGCGCTCGCTCCGCCGACGCCGATCGAGGAGCAGACCGGCTGGGCCAAGTACGAGCTTCTGGTGCTCTACGTGGTGCCGCTGATCTCGATCTTCGTCGTGGTGATCGGCGCGATGTCGGGCGGCATCGCGACGCCGACGGAATCGGCGGCGCTGGGCGCGCTCGCCACCATGGCGCTGGCGCTGATCTATCGCGCGCTCACCATACCCATTCTGATGAAGGCCTTGCGCGGCACTGTCGCCATCGCCGGCATGATCCTGTTCATCATCCTCGGCGCCACCACGTTCTCGCAAATCCTGAGTTTCTCCGGGGCGACCGAGGGCATCGTCTCCAGCGTGCTGGGGCAGGGGCTGTCCACCTTCGCCGTGTTGGCTGCGATGATGCTGCTGCTGATCTTCCTCGGCGTCTTCGTCGATCAGGTCAGCATGATGCTGATCACCTTGCCGGTATTCATGCCGATCGTGCAGCGGCTCGACATCGACCTGATCTGGTTCGGTGTGCTCTACCTGATCTGCATGCAGCTCGGGCTGCTGTTGCCGCCGCATGGACTGCTGCTGATGACCATGAAGGGCGTTGCCCCGCCGCAGGTCACCATGGGGCATATCTTCCGCGCGGTGGTGCCCTATGTCGGAATGAGCCTCATTCTGCTGGTGCTGTTGATCGTGTTTCCGGCGGTGGCGACGTGGCTGCCGGCGCTGCTCGGGTAAGCCCGGTTGCAGGGCGGCGGCGCCGCCGCCACAATGGAAAAAAGCCGGGAGGTGTGGCGGTGAGGGGACTGCAGGCTTGCACGGTGATGCTGGCGATCCTGGCCGCGCCCGCGTCGGCCAGCGCCGAAAATTGGCCCGATCGGCCGGTCACGCTGGTGGTGCCCTACGCGCCCGGCGGCAACATCGACCAGGCCGCCCGTGTGTTCGGCCGCGAGTTGTCCGAGAAGCTCGGCCAGCAGTTTGTCGTCGAGAGCAAGGGCGGTGCCGGCGGCGCGATCGGTGCGGTGGCGGTGGCGAAGTCGAAGCCCGACGGCTACACGCTGCTGGTGACGGCAAACGGCCCCTCGGTTCTCAACAAGATGCTGTACGCCTCGCTGCCCTACGATCCCGAGACCGATTTCACCCCGATCTCGCTGATCAGCGACGTACCCCTGGTGTTCATCGTCAATCCGAAGTCGCCGGCGAACGATCTCAAGGGACTGGTGGCGCTCGCCAAACAGAAGAAGTCGGTGACGGTCGGCCATCCCGGTGTCGGCACAGGCGCCCATCTGGCGGCGCTGTGGTTTGCCAGCCTCGCCGGCATCGACGTGGTCCCGGTCGCCTATCGCGGCGCCAACCCGATCGTCACGGCCATTCTCGGGAGCGAGGTCGACTTCGGCCTGCCGTCCTATATTCCGCAGGTGCAATCGGTGAAAACGCTCGCGGTCACCTCGGAGCACCGCGTCGATTTCCTGCCCGGCGTGCCAACCGCCCGCGAAAGTGGCTTTCCCGACCTGGTTACTGGCACCTTCACGGGGCTGGCGGCGCCGGCCGGAACGCCACGGGAGATCGTTGAGAAGATCAATCGAATCCTCGATGCATTCTTGAAGACCGGCGAGGCGCGAAAACAGTTCGCGCTGCTCGGTGCTCAGACACTCGGCGGCTCTCCGGAGCGGCTGGTTGAGCGCATGAAAGAGGAAAAAGCTCTCTGGGGGCCGATCGTGAAGAACGCGGGGATCAAGCTGCAATGATTGAACGGGAAATCGACATCCCGACCGCCGATGGCCGGATGGATGCTTTCGTGACCCATCCGGAGCAGGGCGGCCCGTTTCCCGCGGTCCTCGTGCTGATGGACATCTGGGGCTTGCGCGAGGAGCTCTGCGACGTGGCCCGCAAGATCGCCGTGGTCGGCTATCACGTCACGGTGCCGAACTTCTGGTATCGCCGCGGCAAGGTCCGATACGAATTCCGCGATGACAACGGTCGAATGAAGTCACTCAACGTCATCCCCCAGTCGGTCCAGGATGACATGCACGCCAACATGACGCAGGTCACTGACACGATGGCGATGGCCGACATCGGGGCGGTGCTGAAGTTCCTCGGCGGCGAGCCGGTCCGCAGAGGACCGAAGGGCAGCATCGGCTATTGCCTGGGCGGCCGGTTGTCGCTTGCGGCGGCCGCTGCCTATCCCGATCAGTTCCGTGCGAGCGTAAGCCTGCACGGCACCGCCATGGTGTCCGACGCGCCCGATTCCCCGCACCGCATGGTCGGGCGCATGCGCGGGGAGATTTATTGCGGCTACGGCGAGCGCGATCGTTTCACGCCCCCGCCGGTTCGCGATGCACTCGCCAAAGCAATGGCAGGGAATGCCGACATCCGCTTCCGCGCCACCGTCCATGTTGGCGCTGACCACGGCTACGCGCTGCCCGACCGCGATGTGTTCGACAAGGCCGCGGCCAACCGCGATTGGGAGAATATCTTCGCGATGTTCGAGCGGCAGCTTTACGACGCGGATTGAGCCTTAGAACCCCATCTGCGCGCGCTTGGGCAGGTAGTGCAGCACGCGCTGCTCGATCAGGATTACGAGCAGATAGGCGACCCCGCCGACCAGGGTCAGCATCACGATCGAGACGAACACCATCGCCGTGTTGGCCTGGCCTTCGCCGAACGACAGCAGGTAGCCCAGGCCTGCATTGCCGCCGACCAGTTCCCCAACCACCACGCCGACTACCGCCAAGGTTGAACCGATGCGAAGCCCGGCGAACAGCGGCGGCAATGACGCGGGAAACTCGATCTTCCAGAAGATTTGCGCGCGGGTCGCCTTGAAGGCGCGGGCGAGGTTGATGAGATCGTTGTCGACGTTCTGGATGGCTGTCATCACGTTGACCATCACCGGGAAGAACACGATCAGGATCGCGACCAGGATTTTCGGATAAACCGTGAATCCCATCCACAGAATGAACAGCGGTGCGAACGCGACCTTCGGCGCGATCTGCAAGGCCAGAATGTAGGGCGACAGCGCGAACTCGGCGGTCGGCGACATGCCGATGGCGTAGCCGATCATGGCGCCGAGCAAGCTGCCCAGCACGAACCCCGCCAACACCTCCACCGCGGTGACGCCGGTGTGGAAGGCCAGGCCCGACACGTGCCACATCTTCACCGCTTCCTCGGCCACCATCGACAGCGGCGGAATGATGAACGGTGGAATGCGAAGCAGCCCTGGCCCCCACTGCCACGCGGCGAGGAAAACGATCAGCAGCGCGACGCTCACCGCCGTGCCGCGCACCGCCAGCGAAGAGTTCGCCTCGCTCATGCCGGCACCGCCTCGGCGCCGATGTCGAGCCGATCCATCAGACGATTCACGTATTCGGCGATCCTGGGGTGGTTGCGCCGCTTCAGCGGGTCGTCGCGGTCGGGGATGTCGATGGCGATCTCGTCGACGATCCGGCCGGGGCGGCGGCTCATCACCAGAACCCGGTCGGACAATGTCACGCCCTCCAGCAGATCGTGGGTGATCAGCAGTGCGGTCTTGCCGGCGCGCTTCAGCGTCTGGGCCAGCTCGCGTTGCAGCACCATGCGGGTCTGCGCGTCCACCGCCGAGAACGGCTCGTCGAGCAGCAGCACGGTCGGGTCGACTGCCAATGTCCGCGCCAGCGCCACCCGCTGCCGCATGCCGCCGGAAAGCTGGTGCGGGTAGTGGCTGGCGAATTCCGAGAGCTTGAGCATGTCGAGCAAAGTTTGCGCACGCTGTTTGCGTTCGGCCGACGGCACGCCCTGGATTTCCACGCCGAAGGTCACGTTCTCGGCGATGGTTCGCCAGGGCAGCAGCAGGTCCTTCTGCAGCATGAAGGCGACATGGGCGTTCGGGCCGGCCACCCGCTCGCCATCGACGAAAGCCTGCCCCTCGCTCGGCGCGGTGAGCCCCGAGCCGATGTTGAGCAGGGTCGATTTGCCGCATCCGCTCGGCCCGATCAGCGACACCACTTCGCCGTCACGGATGGCGATGTCGACGCCCTGCACCGCGGTGAGTTCGGCGAACCGCATCGTCACGTTGCAGTACTCGAGACGGATCAGGTCGGTCATCGAATACTTTCAACTGCAAATATCGTCGCCACGTGTCTGGCCTGCTTCGTGGATATTCCGGGCCCCGATTTCGAGTATAGTGGCAAACCTGCGCGCCAAGTGTCCATCGGCGCATGGCTTCGGGGAGAGCAGCATGACCATTTCACGCCGCCGGTTCGTGACCGCGGGCGCAGCGCTGGGCGCGGGCTTGATCGCCGCGCCTTCGGTGCGCGCGCAGTCGCTGGAAAAGATCACCTATCTGTTCCCGGCGCCGCCGGTCCTGCCAGCGTTCGGGCCGATCCGGCTCGCTCAGGGCAAAGGCTACTTCAAGGAGGCGGGCCTCGAGGTCGAATTCGCGGTGGGCCGCGGCGGCGTCGATGTGGCCAAGCAGGTGGGAGCCGGCAATGCGCCGGTCGGCGGCATCGTCGCCGACGGACCGATCATGGTGCGCGGCAACGGCGTGCCCGTGAAGATCGTCTGCGTGTTCGGCGGCAAGGGCTTCATGCAGCTGGTGGTCCGCGAGGACAGCGGCATCACCAAGCCGGCCGACCTCAAAGGCAAGACCATCACCACGATGTCCTATCAGGACACCACGTTCTATGCGCTGCTCGGCGTGATGGCATCCGCGGGGCTGACGCAGAACGACGTCAACGTGCAGCAGGTCGGTCCGGTCGGCGTCTGGCAGTTCGTCGCGGAAGGCAAGTCGCAGGGCATGGCCGGCGTGCCGGACTGGATTCCCCCGGTGATGGCGGCCGGTGTGAAGGTGAAGGTGATCCCGGCCGAGACGTTCTTCCCGAGCATGGCACAGGCGATCGCCACCTCCGACGAGATGATCAAGACCAAGCCCGAGCTGATCCGCAAGGTTGTCCATGCGGCGCTGCGCGGCATGAAGGACATGATGGACAATCCGGAAAAGGCGGCTGCCGAGTTCGTCTCGTTCGTGCCGGAGTGGAAGGGCAAGGAAGATCAGGTCAAGTACGCCTTCAACATGTACGCCAAGGACGTCTATCCAGGACAGAAGGTGCTGGGCGAGATGGACGTCGCGCGGCTGACCAAGCTGCAGGACTTCTATCTGCAGAAGGGCTTCATCCAGAAGGCGACGCCGGTCAACGAGCTCTACACCAACGAGTTCGTGAAGTAAGGCACGGACCTCGCTACGTCATTCCGGGGCGCGCCGAAGGCGCGAGCCCGGAATCCATAACCCGCAGCGTTTCTACATTGGCACAGGGGTTATGGATTCCGGATCGCCGCTGCGCGGCGTCCGGAATGACGGAGCAACTACTCCGCCAACGCTCGCATCACCTTGATCAGATCGGATTTGCCCTCGAAGCCGATGCCGGGCAACTCCGGCATCACGATATGGCCGTTCTCCACCCGCACGCTGTCGGGGAAGCCGCCATACGGCTGGAACAGGTCCGGATAGCTCTCGTTGCCGCCAAGCCCGAGACCCGCCGCGATGTTCAGAGACATCTGGTGGCCGCCATGCGGGATGCAGCGGGACCGCGACCAGCCCGCGACATCGAGCGCCGCCAGCGTTCGCTGGTATTCGCACAGCCCATACGACAGCGCGCAATCGAATTGCAGGAAATCGCGGTCCGGCCGCATGCCCCCATAGCGCAACAGGTTGCGCGCGTCCTGGTGACTGAACAGGTTCTCGCCGGTCGCCATCGGCCCTGGATAGAACTCCGCCAGGGCCGCCTGCAGCGCGAAGTCGAGAGGGTCGCCGGCCTCCTCGTACCAGAACAGCGGATAGTCGCACAGCATCTTGGCGTAGGCGATGGCTTGCTCCAGCGACAGCCGGCCGTTGGCGTCGACCGCAAGCTTGGCCTTGTCGCCGAGCTCTTTGAGCACCGCCTCGATGCGAGGCCGGTCCTCGGCAATCGAGTTGCCGATCTTCATCTTCACAACGGTGTAGCCGCGGTCGAGATAGCTCCGCATCTCGGCGCAAAGCTGCTCCAGCCCCTTGCCGGGGTAGTAGTAGCCGCCGGCGGCATAGACGAACACGCGCGGGTTTGCGTCGCGTTTGTGCCGCTCCGCCAGCAGCCGAAACAGCGGCTTGCCCGCGATCTTGGCGACCGCGTCCCACACCGCCATGTCGATGGTGCCGACCGCGACCGAGCGCTCGCCGTGGCCGCCGGGCTTCTCGTTCTTCATCAGCGCGGCCCAGACGCGGTCGGGATCGAGGTTGTCGCCCGCATCGTTGAGCAGCGACTTTGGATCGGCCTCCATCAGCCGCGGCGCGAAGCGTTCGCGGATCAGGCCGCCTTGGCCGTAACGGCCGTTGGAATTGAATCCGTAACCGACCACGGTGCGACCGTCGCGCTTGACGTCGGTCACCACCGCGACCAGCGATAGTGTCATCTTCGAGAAGTCGATATAGGCGTTGGCGATCGAGGAGGCGATCGGAGCGGTGATTTCGCGAATATCAGCGATGCGCATGGGGATTGTCGGTATCGGTCGATTGCCTGCTAAGCTGAATGGCGCGCTGATCGGCGCGCAACACAGCCTGCACTACACAAGGTTGCAGCAAAAGAAAATAGGTGAGGAATGCGACCCGTCGGGAGATTTGCTGCGGTTGCGATCGCGGTTATGGCGCTAACGATTGTCGCGGGGCGCCAATTGCAGGCCGAAGATTATCCCTCCCGGCCGATCCGTCTCGTCGTCCCTTTTCCCGCTGGCGGGATAAACGATGTTCTCGCTCGTGTATGGGCCGATGCGATCACGCCTCATCTGGGTACGGTCATCGTCGAAAATCGCGGCGGTGGTGGCAGCATGATCGGTTCGGCGGAGGTCGCGCACGCACAGCCTGACGGATACACGCTGTTGCTGGGTAATTCGACAAACCAGGTGTTGAACCCGCAACTTATGCGGTCGCCGCCGTTCGATCCGGAACGAGACTTCTCGGCGGTGTCGATCCTGGCGATGATTCCGAACGTGATTGCAGTTGACGCTTCACTGCCGGTCCACAGCCTGCAGGAGCTTGCCGATTATGCGCGAAAAAACCCCGGCAAGCTTGCGTACGGTTCGGCAGGTGTTGGAACCATGACCCATCTGGCAGGCGAGTTGTTCAAGAAGCTCGCTGGCGGTCTTGATATCGTGCATGTGCCCTACCGGGGTGGAGCGCCGGGAACGGCGGACCTGATTGGCGGCAGCGTGCCGGTCATGTCACTCAGCATGGCGGCGCCGCTGCTCAAGCTGCACAACTCGGGCCAGATCCGAATCCTTTGCGTCAACGCCCCAAGCCGTCTTGCCATCGCGCCGGAAATTCCGACCGCGGCAGAGGCCGGTTATCCGGGCATGGTCGTGCAGGTGTTCAACGGCATCTTCGTGCCGGCCGCGACCCCGCGTCCGATTATTGAGCGGCTCTCGGCTGAATCGCGAAGGGCTATGCAGACGGAAAGGGTCAAGTCCGTGCTCGAAGCCGTGGGCGCGACCATCGTCACTGACTCGACGCCGGACACGGCGGCGCAGTTCGTTAAACACGATCGGGAGCAATGGACGCCGATCATCAAGGCTTCCGGGATCCCAGTCCGCTAGCTCCCCGCCAATCACAAGGAAATTGTTATGACAGTGCTGCTCCGGCCCCGCGATCTCGAGGGGCTCGTCGATATGAAGTCTGCGATCGATGCGGTGTGCGCCGCCTATCGAGGCGCCACGGAATTTCCGGTCATCAATGCGCCGCGGCGTCGGGTGCATTCCCCGGCCGGTGTGCGCGTGAGCAACTTTCCCGGAGGCGTTCATTCGCTGGGTGTGATCGGGTCAGGCACGCGCGCCGAGCTCGTCAAGCAGACCGAGGGCAATCAGAGCTACGATGTGCGCGAACTCCCCGTACATGTCCTCAACGACTCAAACACCGCCGAGTTGCTCGCCATCGTGCTTGGCGAGGTCACGGAGAAGACGCTAGGGCCGTCGAGCCTGATGGCTTTTCGCACGGCGGCCACCAGCGGTGTGGGTTTCCGCTATCTCGTGTCGAAGGACGCCAAGACCGCGGGACTGTTCGGTACCGGCGGACAGGCCGCGTACCAGTTGCTCGCCTTGTTGGTGGAACGGCCGTCGATCACCCACGTTCGTGTGTACAGCCGCAGCCCCGAGAATCGGCGCGCGTTCGTCGATCGCTATGCCAAGCAGTTCAAGGTCGAGATCGAGCCTGTCGCATCTGCCAAGGAAGTGGTTGAGGCGGTGGACGTCGTGGTCTGCGCCACCAGCACAAACAAAATTCTGTTCGATGGCGACTGGCTGCATGAGGGCCAGCATGTCACCGGGATTATCGGTGGCAACATCCAGCTTGTGCAAGGCGGCTTCCTGAAGGAGTCCCGCCGCGAGATCGACGACCGCACGGCTGCGCGCGCCGACATCATCGCGACGAATCTGCGCGAGTCGGTCGTCAGCGAGAAGCAGGGCGACCTATGGACCCCGATCGAGAAGGGATTGATCAAGCTGGACGACATCGTCGAGCTTGGCGAATTGGCGGCGGGCACGCGGGCCGGACGCTCCGCTCGGTCGCAGATCACCTACCATAAGAACAACAACGGAACCGGGGCGGCCGATCTCGCGGTGACGATGCTGGCCTACCGCCAGGCGCGTGCTGCGGGCCGTGGCCTGGAGATCGAATTGGACTGAGTTCCGCCCGCGCCGCTGCATCCTGTCCCTTCGGGTCCGGCGAAGCGAGGTATCACCAAAGGTACATTGCATGGCCGTGCCGCCCGTCGCATGTAAGAGCGATGGACACGCTGTTGATGCTGTGCGGCGCGGGCCTGCTGGCGGGGGCGATGAACGCGCTGGCCGGCGGCGGCAGCTACGTCACCTTGCCGGCGCTGATCGCGGCCGGTCTGCCGTCGGTCAACGCCAACGCATCAAGTACGGTGGCGCTCTATCCCGGCAGTGCGGCGAGCGTTTGGGTCTATCGCGACGGCATCGGCAAGGTGGATGCGTTGCCGCTATGGCCCTCGCTGATCGCCACCTTGATCGGCGGCCTGCTCGGGGCCTTGCTGCTGCTGTGGACACCGTCCACGCTGTTCGACGTCGTGTTGCCGTGGCTGCTGCTGGCGGCCACGTTGACGCTGGCGTTCGGTCCGAAGCTCGGCCCGGCGCTGCGCCGCCGCTTCCAGGCGCCACCCGCCTTGGTGATCGCGATCCAGTTCTTGCTCGGCATCTATGGCGGCTATTTTGGCGGCGCGGTCGGCTTGATGATGATGGCGGTCTGGAGCCTGCTCTCCAAGGCTGAGCTCAAGTCGTTCAACCCGCCGCGCACCCTGATGGTGACCAGCGCCAATACCATCGCGCTGGTCTGCTTCGTCATCGCCGGCGCGGTGCGCTGGCCTGAGACCATCGCGCTCGGGCTTGGTGGCATTGCAGGGGGCATCGGCGGCGCAATGCTCGGCAAGCGGCTGCCGGCGCAGATCGTGAGGATCGTCACCGTCGCGCTGGCGGTCGTCATCACGGTAGCGTTCTTCATTCGCGCTTATCGCTAGCCGGAATGCCGCATTCACCGGTGGGGTTGATTCATGGCAGAGTGGTCAAAACCCCGGGGAGTGAAGACGTGCCGAAATCACCATTGCTGCTTGCCGCCCTTCTTTCGTTCGCCGCGATCGCGCCCGCCGTGGCCCAAGACTATCCCGCTCGCAACGTCACTCTGATCGTTCCCTATCCGGCCGGCGGCGGTGTCGACATCGCCGGCCGTCTGGTCGCGCAAAAGCTCACCGCGGCGCTCGGTCATCAGGTCATCGTCGAGAACCGCCCAGGCGCGGGAGCGGTGATCGGCGTTCGCTCCGCGGCGAAATCGCCGGCCGACGGCTATACCCTGGTGATGCTGGTCACCGGCATGGGGCTGTCGCCGAATGCGGGCTACGACCTGAGTAAGGATTTCGCCCCGATCAGCACCATCGCCTCGATCCCGATCGTGGTGATGGCGAACCCCGAAGTCCCGGTGAAGTCGATCAAGGACATCATCGATCTGGCCAAGAAGGAGCCCGGCACGGTTACCGTCGGCACCCCGCCGTCGCCGACCTTGAATTTCTTCGGCGCCGAGAACTTCAAGGCCGTCACCCAGACCGACATCACCGTCGTCACCTACAAAGGCACCGGTCCCCTGACCAACGATCTGGTCGGCGGCCACGTCAAGGTCGCCTTCAACACCCTGCCGCCGGCGATCGGCAACATCCAGGCCGGCAAGCTTCGGGCCATCGCGGTTGCGGCGCCTGAGCGGCTGGCCGTTCTGCCGGACATGCCGACGGTGGCGCAGTCCGGCCTGCCGGGCTTCGACATCGTGCAGTATTACGGGCTGGCCGCCTCCGCCGGCACGCCCAAGCCGGTGGTCGACCGTCTCAACAAGGAGATGCGCGCCATCGTCGCCAACGACGAATTCAGAAAGCGCATCATCGCCGACGGCGGCGGGCCTGTGGCCAGCAGCCCTGAAGATTACGCCGCCAATATCGCCCGCGAGGAGGGCAAGTGGGCGGCGATCATCAAGAAGCTGGGCCTGAAGGTGGAGTGACGCTGCGGTCGGGAACCAAATGGAACTCCTGGGATTGTCTCGGGCGCGCCGCACGGCGCCGAGAGAATTCACTCCATCCGGAGAGGCTGACCGATGGCCAAGAACCCAGGCATCATTTCCACGACCCAGGACGCCATTACCGGCGTCGCCAGCGCCGGCATCGAAGGTGCGCGGTCGATGGCATCCAGCGCCGCCGATGGCGCGGCTGACGTCGCCACCGGCGCCGCCAAGGTCGTCACCGGCGCAGCATTGAACGCGGTCCGCGGCGCCCGCCGTATCGTCCAGGGCAAGAAAAAGCGCAAATCGCCGAAGCGCGCGGCGGCCGGCCGCAAGGCGGCGCGGACCCGCAAGGCCAAAAAGGCCGTGCGCAAGGTCAAGCGCGCTGCCTCTGCCAAGCGCAGGCCGGCCAAGCGCAAGGTGGCGCGGCGGAAAAAGAAGTAGCCTTAGGGCTTCGTCACGGCGGCGGTTGCGCCTCCGACCCGATGCCGTAACATCGCGGCATGGCACAACGACATGCGGAAATCGTCGGCGCGGGGTTTGCCGGGCTCGCCGCGGCCTGCGCCCTGGCGCAGCGCGGCTGGCGGCGCGTCCATGAGCGCGCCGACCGCCTGCGCACCACCGGCGCTGGCATCTACATCTACGAGAACGGGCTGCGCGTGCTGGAGGCGATCGGCGCATACGCCGCCGCCGTCCACGGCGCGCCGTTCGCCCACACCCGCGAGGTGCGGGACGATCAGAATCGAGTGATTTCGGTCCACCGCTGGCAAGGCAGCCGGGTGTTCTCGATCGTGCGGCAGACTGTCATCAATGCGTTGGCCGAGTCGGCGACGCTGTCGGGCGCAGAGATCGTCTTGAACTCCGAAGGGGTCTCGGCCACGGCCGATGGCGAACTGACGTTGGCCAATGGCGAGAAAATCCAGGCCGACCTGATCGTCGCCGCCGACGGCGCCAACTCGAAGCTCCGCGATGGCCTGGGCCTCGTCGCCACCCGCAAGTACCTGGTCGACGGCTGTACCCGGCTCCTCATCAACAAGACGCCGGACGAGATCGAGCAGCAGCAGGATGGCGCCACCACCATCGAATACTGGTCGGGCACCCGCCGGCTGCTCTACACGCCGTGCAGCGAGACCGAGATCTATCTGGCGCTGGTCATGCTCGACAGCGACGAGGAGGCCAAGGAAATCCCGGTCAACCGCGAGGCCTGGAAACGCTGGTTTCCGCATCTCGCGCCGCTGATCGGACGCATCCGCTCAGCCGGGCGCTATGACCGCTTCGAATACATCAAGCTGAAGCGCTGGTCGGCCGGCAGGGTTGCGGTGATCGGCGACGCCGCGAACGCGATCCCGCCGAACATCGGGCAGGGCGGCGGCTGCGCCATGATGAACGCGCTGTCGCTCGCGGTTTATCTCGACCGCGACCATGACACCGCTTCCGCGCTCGCCACCTGGGAGCAGAACGAGCGCGCCATCACCGACCACACCCAGCGCATCTCGCTGATGCTCGGCTGGCCGGCCACCTGGCCACCTTTCCTGCGCGACAAGGCCTTGGCGCTGGCCGGCAGATCGAAGTGGATGGTGAAGCAGCGAACGAAAACCGCGCTGCACGTCCCGACCGGGACCTAAAACGGCTGGGTGATGCCGTCCAGCGGGGCGTCGCAGTTGACCAGGTCGACCCGCTTCCAGGCGATCCGGATGGCGCCGTCGATCTGCACCAGCCGGTGCCAGGCGGTGCCGGCGAACAGCCGCTGCTGCTCGCGGCGGTATTCGATCATCAGGAATTTCGAGCGCATCGTCACGGCGCGGCCCTCGGCGTCCTCGATGGTGACGTTGGCCACGACCCGGCTGCACCGCGACCGCGGCTCCTGCGAATACATGCGCGGGCTTGCGAGCCGCCGCACCCGCGTCTCCAGCAGCCGCCGGTCGTCATAGATCAGCGACACTGTCTCGTGCGGATCGGCCTGGCCGGGCTCGCTCGGCACCCAGTACCAAGCGTCGGCGGTGAACAGCGCGAGCCAGTCGTCGAACTTGGCCTCGTCGAGCAGCCGCGCCTCGTGTTCCAGGAACAGCGTGCAGCGGTGCAGGTCGAGCGGCGGCTGCGCCCGCGACGGCCTGCCGCGCGCCTGCGCGACGCGGCGCCGGCTCGGCGCGGAAAACTTCGGGCGTGACGGACGTTTCTTGGCCACAGCGGTCAGGATGCAGCGCGCGCGGTTTCGGCGGCGTGACCGTTGCTCATATAGCCCCGCCAGGCGTCGAGCATGTTGCGGATATAGACCTCGCTGGTCGAGTTGATACCCTTGCGGCCGCCATGCGCGTCGGGCAGATCGCTCTGGTAGCCGCGGCCGATCTGAAGCCACTCCGCGCCCTGGCTCGACAGGCCGATATCGATGCGGTTGTAGATTTCCAGATCGTCCGTCAGCACCAGCGAGCCGGTGCCGTTGACGATGTTGGCGAAGGCAATGGTGTTGCGGAACATCTGCTCCGGCGCGCCCTTGAGGCGGAAGTTGTAGGTGTGCACCACGGTGCGATTGACCGCGATCGGATGTACCACGCGAAGCTGCGCGAACTGACTCATCAGCGACACGTTCGGATAGATATTGGAATTCCAGCGCCGCACTTCGAGGATGCGCTGGGCCTCCTTCTTGCCCTTCTTCTTCTCCAGCGCGTTGAGGTAATCCCGGAACACCGGGTCCTTCAGGGCGGCGACGAGCTTGCTGTCATCGTGGTAGTCGCCGAGATAGCTGTGGCCGTTCGGATAAGTCCAGATGCCGACCTGCGACTCCCAGAACGAGTAGGGCGCACCGTTCTGGCGCATCTGGCGGATCGCAATCTCGCCCGAGCCGTCGGAATGCACCGCGTCGGACTGCGCCTGCGACGCCTCGATCGAGGAGCGGTGAGCGAAGAGGGGGTGCGCCGCATCGCACAGGTTCTCGAAATAGACCTTCCAGTTGGCGTCGTAGGCGTGCTTGAACACGCCGCCGGCCGCCTCGATCTCGCCATCGGGCGCGCGGTCGATCAGGTCGTCGAGCGACGTGATCATGTGGCCGAGCGACTCTTCCAGGTCCGGCCCGTCGGCGGCTTCGCTGGCGAACACGAAGCCGCGGTAGCTCTTCACCCGTGGCACCGACTGCATCGACATCGATGGCTCGCCGACCTTGAAGTCGCGCGGATAGCCGTGGTTGAGCGGCACCGCCTTCAAGCGGCCGTCGAGGTGGTAGGTCCAGCCGTGATAGCAGCAGGTGAACTCCGGCGCGTTGCCCTTCTCGGTCGCCACCACCATGGCGCCGCGGTGAGCGCACTGGTTGCGGATCACGCGGAGCTCGCCATTCTCATCGCGCGTCATCACCACCGGATGGCGGCCGATCTGGGTGGCGAAATAATCGCCGGGCTTCTTCACCTGGCTTTCGTGGCCGATATAGACCCAGGCCTGGCCGAAGATGCGCGCCATCTCCAGCTCGAAAATGGCCGGATCGGTGTAGAGCTGCCGGTGCACGCAGCCGGGCTTGAAGAAGCGGGAGAAATCTTCGTCCGGCGAGATCGGAGTCATGCCACGATTTTACAGCGTTTCGGTGAAGAAGTCGCGCATCAGCTCGTAGGACCTTTTGCAGAGCTTCTCGTCGAATTGCGTCGCCGGGCCCTTGGCGGTGCGATCGCAGAACGAATGCACCGCCGGCGGACCGAACATCATGATGTTCCAGTCGACCTTGGCGTTGCTGAGCTCGTCCTCGAAGGCGTCCATCTTGTCCTTCGGCGTGATCGGATCGGCGCGGCCGTGGATTGCCAGCACCCGGCCCTTGATGTTGCAAGGCGTGCCAGCCACGACCGGATTGGGGTTGGTGACGTGGAACACCACCACCGCCTTGAACGGGGCGCCGGCTCGCGCCAGCTCCAGGACATAGCCGCCGCCCGCGCAGTAGCCGACCGCGACGCCCTTCGACGGTTCGGGCTCGACCAAGCCGAGCTTGGCCGCCTCAGCGAGGAGCGTGTCGTAGGATTTCTTGCCGCAAGCGATGGTGAAGGGCCGGTCCTTGTGCACGGCGAGCATGCCGGTGCGAAGCTGGTCCTGGTCCTTCGGCTTGTCGCCGTAGCCCTTGCCGAACATGTCGGCCATCAGGACGACGTAGTCCTTGCCCGCAACCTCCTTGGCCTGGCCGGTGGTGTCGGCGTCGACGCCCTTCCAGTCCGGCTGCATGTAGACCGCCGGGCGTTTGCCCTTCACGCTGTCGTCGTAGATGAGCTTGCCCTCGAACTGCCGCCCGTCGACCTCGTAGGGCACCTTCTTTTCGACCATCGCCATCGTGTTCTCCCGCGGTTGTCCGGTTGCCTGAAGTCTAGCCCAATTCCGCGGCGCGGCTAAGGCTTGCGATCATCGACACCCGCATCAGGTAGTCCCGCGTCCGCGCCGGGTCGGCGGCGATGGCGCGGAGGCTTTCGCCAAATTCGTCGCCCGACGACTCCAGGTTCTTCTTGTTCTGGATGGTGTATTTCTGGATGTATTCGAGCGTCACCAGCCGCCGCTGCTTGTCGAAACGCTCAAGCTCGGCCTCCGGCTCCTCGCCCTTCCACACCTTGGCAAGCCGCTCCGCCAGGTTGACCGCATCGTGGATGCCGCCGTTCATGCCCATGCCGCCGAGCGGGTTGTTGATGTGGGCGGCGTCGCCGATCAGGAAGGCGCGGCCTTGCATGAACGTCTGCGCGACGCGCTGGTGCACCTTGTAAAGCGTGATGTGGGAAATCTCGTAATCGGTGAGGCCCGGCACCACTCCGGTCATCAGTGATTGGGCGAACTCCCGCGTCTGCACGCGCTCGTCGCTCGCCTCCTCGTTGACCAGGAACATCGCGCGCCACACGCCGGGAATCTGCAGCAGGAAGTACCAGCGCTGCGGATCGGCGACATAGCTCACCGATGAAAGTCCTGGAATGACCTTGAAGAAATCGAACGGCGTCGACACCACCAGCAGCCGGTCCGGCCAAGTGAAGCCTTCGAACGCGATGCCGAGCGAGCGGCGCACGGCGCTGCTCGCCCCGTCGGCGCCGATCAGGTAGCGGCCGGTGCGGCGCGCGGTCTTGCCGTTCCGCTCGATCGTCACCTCGACGCCGGCGGCATCCTGACTCACCGCCTTCACCGGGCTATCGAATGCGATCTCGAAATTCGGATGACTGCGCATCTGCTCGTAGAGGATGCGCGTCAGCTTGGACTGCTCGCATTGCAGCCGATAGGGATGAGCGGTGGCATCCGCGATCGCGGCGAAATCGAACTCCGCCAGGAGTCCATGCTTCTTGGTGCGATACTGGAACGTCGGCGCCTTCAGCCCCTGAGCGATCAGCGGTGCGGCGGCGCCGAGGCCGTCGAGCATATCGAGCGTCGGCGGATGGAAAGTCGACGCCCGCGATTCTTCGGACAGTCCCGCGCCCTGCTCGAACACGGTGACCGGCACGCCCGCGCGCGCCAAGTGCGCCGCGGCAACGAGGCCGACCGGCCCCGCGCCGGCGACGAGAACGCGATTGTCGCTCAAGTGCTACTCGATCTTGGCGATGCCGGCTTTGGTGATGATGTCGCGATACTTCACGATCTCATCATGATGCCACTTCTTCACTTGATCGAGCGGCATGTGCAACGGCACCGCGCCCGACGCCTCAAAGCCTTTCTTGACCTGCGGGTCGTCGACCGCGGCTTTCATTGCCGTGCTGAGCCTTTCGAGGATCGGCTTTGGCGTGCCATGCGGCGCCAGCAGCGCGAACCAGCCTTGCTCCTTGTATTGAGGCATGCCGGCCTCCGCCGACGTCGGCGTATCCGGGATGATGCCGAGGCGTTTGTCGCCCGCGACCGCGAGTGCGTTGGCGCCCTTGGCCTGGATCGGGCCGGCGACGTTCGGATACCACTGGAAGCCGAGTTGCACCGTGCCGGAAATCAAGTCGGGGCCGTACTGGGCGATGTTGCGGTAGGGGATGTGGGTGAGCTTGAGGCCGTTGAGCTGCGCGAAGTATTCGCCGGCGAGATGCTGCGAGCTGCCGATGCCGACCGAGCCGAAATTGAGCTGGCCCGGATGCGCCTTGGCGTATTCGACCAGTTCCTTGAGCGAATTGATCGGGAGCTTCTTGGTGGCGACGACCACGATGGTGAAGCCCGCGAACGGCGAGATCATCTCGAAGTCCTTCTCAGGGTCGTAGCCGAGGTTCTTGTAGAGCGTGAAGTTCGCTGCCACCGGACCCGAACCGCCCCCCACCAGGGTGTAGCCGTCCGGCGTGGCATGGGCCGCAGCGCCGGTGCCGGAATTGCCGCCGGCGCCCGGCCGGTTCTCGACGATGATCGGCTGCCCCAGATTCTTGGACATCTTGTCGAACAGGATGCGCGCGACCACGTCGCTGGCGCTGCCGCCGGCGAACGGGATGATCACCGTGATATTGCGTGTCGGATAATTCTGCGCCCCGGCCATGGTGCTGGCGAGTGTCGCGAACGCGAAGCCCGCGCCGAGCAGCAGACGTTTCGTCATCGTCATTTCAGTATTCCTTGGATTTATGTGCCGGTGAACTTGGCCGGACGCTTAGCATGGAATGCCTCCACGCCTTCGCGGAAGTCGTCCGATTGACGCAGCCTGGAGTAGCAATGGCCCTCAAGCTCGATCGCCGTGCTCAACATAGCATCCTCGGTGTCGTTGAGGAGCTTTTTAGCCGTGCGCTGGGCGAGGGGCGAGAATGCGCGAAGCTCATCGACCAGCGCGTCGGTCGCTGCTTCCAGCTTGTCGTCGGCCACCAGTTCGGTCGCGATGCCCCATTCGTAGGCCTGTTGTGCGGCGATCCGCCGCGAACGCATCACAATGTCCTTGGTGCGGGTGATGCCGACGATCTTCTGCAGCCTGGCCGAGCCGCCGGAGCCCGGAATCTGGCCGAGTCGCTGCTCCGGCAGCGCGTATTGGACGGTCTCCGAGGCGATGCGGAAGTCGCAGGCCAGCGAGATCTCGAAGCCGACGCCGAAGCAGAAGCCGCGGTTGGCAACGATCACCGGCTTCGAGCAGCGCGCCGGCGCCGCGATGTTCCAGGCGAGCTTCGACACGGTCTCCGGCCGTGCCTCCATGAATCCCTTGATGTTGCCGCCCGACGAGAAATTTTCTCCTATCGCGCGCAGCACAATGATGCGGACGCGCGAATTGTCGTCGAGGCTCTCGAACACCAGGCGGAGCTGGTCGCGTTGCGCCATCGACACCACGTTGAGCGGCGGCCGGTCGAGGATGACGTCGGCGCGCTCGCGCGCCTCGTCGATCTCGACGCGGAAGCCGTCCAGGCTGGCGAGGCGGGGATCGTCAAACGCGGCGGGCGAGCTCATGCGGCGGTTCCTTGTGAGCGGGGAGCGGTCTGTTCGGTTTGGTATTCGCCGGCCACCAGCAGCCGGCGCAGCAGTTTGCCGACCGGCGATTTCGGGATTGCCTCGACGAACACATAGCGGCGCGGCCGCTTGAAATTGGCCAGGCCGGATTCGCGGCAATGGGTGTCGAGATGCTCGTGCTCGATCGCGGCACTTCGCTTGATGAAGGCCGTCACCACCTTGCCCCAGCGCTCGTCGGGCAGGCCGACCACCGCGACCTCCGACACCGCGGGATGCAGCGACAGCAGGCTTTCGATCTCGACCGGCGAGACGTTCTCGCCGCCGGTGATGATCATGTCGTCGACCCGGCCGGTGACGAACAGGTCGCCGTCGGCGTCGAAGTAACCGGTGTCGCCGGTGAAGTACCAGCCCTGACGCAGCGCCTTGGCGTCGGCCTCCGGCCTGCGCCAGTAGCCTTCGAAGGCTTCGTCGCTTTGTAGAAGCGAGATGATCTCGCCTTCCTCGCCGGGCTTGGCGATCTGGTCCGGCGACGCCGCGCCAAGCCGCACCACGCGCATCGTCTCGTTGATGCCGGCGCGGCCGGCCGAGCCGGGCTTGGCCGGCGCGTTCTGGTCGATGGTGAAGGTGTAGATTTCCGAAGAGCCATAGTGGTTGACGAACAGCTCCGGGCGGAAAGCCGCCTGCAATTCCTTGAGCAGGCCGTCGGTCATCGATGCTCCGGCAAAGCCGATCTTGCGCACCGATGACACATCGGTCCGTTGAAACCGCTCGTGATGCACGAGGTCGTGGTACAGCGTCGGCACCAGATAAAGGTTGGTGATCTTCTCCGCCTCGATCAGCTCCAGCGCGCGAGCCACCTCGAAGCGCGGCAGACAGACGAAGCATCCGCCGATCAGAGACATCGCCAGCAGCGATCGCACCCCCATGGTGTGGTAGAGCGGCATCACGCCGAGCGTCCGCTCGCCATTGCGATAGAGGTTCTGCGCCACATGGGCGAGCGATGCTGCGCGCTCCGCGCGCTGCCGCCGCGGCACGCCTTTGGGCTTCGCCGTCGTGCCCGACGTGTAGAGCATCACCGACCAGGCTTCGGCCTTGGCGCGGGGCAGGGCATCCGGCGCGTCCGCCGACACCAGCGATTCGAAATCGACATCGCCGGCAACTGCGACGCCGATCTTCCGGCGCTTGCCAGCTTCGGTCGATGTACGCACCGCAGCCTCCGATACGCTTTCGTAAGCCAGCGCCTTGGCGTCGGCATTGTCGAGGCAGTAGTCGAGCTCGGCCGCGGTCGAGCGCCAGTTCAGCGGCGTGATGATGATGCCGGCGAACTGGCAGGCCCAATGGATCGTGGCCGCCTGCCAGTTGTTCTGCAGCAGCGTCACCAGATGGTCGCCGGGCTTCAGCCCCAGCCGGCCGAAGCCGGCCACCAGGGCGGAAATCCGCCGATACCATTGTCGGTAGGTCAGCCGTACCTCGCCATCGACAATGGCGAGCGCATTCGGATCGCGCGCCACGCTGCCTATGAAGCTTGTGCCAAGATCGAGCATCGGTCGTCAGTGTTCCTTGCGCCCCAAGGATGATACATCTGCCTGCCATGACAAAGCACGAGATGCCAGCCCGCGGAACCAATGCGCCGCAGCCGGTCCGGAGCCTGCGCGAATGGCTCGACCATCTCGCCGCCCGCGACCGTCTCGCCGTGCTCAAGCCGAATATCGGGCTGAAGTTCGATCTGGCCGCCCATGCCAAGCGGCTCGACGGGCTGCGCGCCACGGTGTTTCCGAGGCCTGGAGGCCATCCGATCCCGGTGGTGTCGGGCCTGGTTTCCGACCGGGGCTGGATGGCTGATGCAATGGGCGTCGAGCCAGCCGGCATGCTGGCGCACTTTCAGGAGTCTGCGAGCCATCCGATCCCCTGGCAGGAGGTGAAGTCGGCGCCTGCCCAGGAGGTGGCGCATCGGGAAAAAATCGATCTGACGAAGCTGTTGCCGATCCCGACCCACAACGAGCATGACGGCGGGCCATATCTCGCCGCCGGCATCATGGTGGTGCGCAATCCGAAGACCGGAAAGCAGAACGTCTCGATCCACCGCTGCCAGGTCACCGGCCCGAACCGGCTCGGTGTCCTGGTGCTGCCGCGGCACACCTACACCTTCCACCGCATGGCCGAGGAGGCCGGCCAGCCGCTCGACGGCGCCATCGTCATCGGCGTCGATCCGCTGACCTTGCTCGCCTCGCAGGCGATCGTTCCGATCGATCACGACGAGCTGGAGATTGCCGGCGCGCTGCAAGGCCGCCCGCTGCCGGTGGTGAAGTGTCTCAACAGCGACATCTGCGTGCCGGCCGAGGCCGAGATCGTGATCGAGGGACGTTTCCTGCCCGGCGTGCGCGAGCCGGAAGGCCCGTTCGGCGAATTCCCGCAGACCTACGGCAGCCGCTCCAATCGCGAGGTGATGGAGGTGACGGCCGTCACCCACCGCAAGGATCCCATCTTCCATACCTTGAGCGGCGGCGGGCTGGAGCATCTTCTTCTCGGCGCCATCCCCAAAGAGGCGACGCTGCTCACGCATCTGCGCCGCAACTTCCCGAACGTGCTCGACGTGCATCTGTCGCCGGGCGGAACCATGCGCTTCCACCTGTTCGTCAAGATCAAGAAGACCCAGGAGGGGCAGGGCAAGAACATTATCATGGGCGCGTTCGCCGGCTCGTTCGATCTGAAGCACGTCGTCGTGGTGGATGACGACATCGACATCCACAATCCGGCCGAGGTCGAACTGGCGATCGCGACGCGCTTCCAGGCTGACCGCGATCTGCTGGTGGTTCCGGAGAGCCAGGGCTCCAAGCTCGATCCGTCGAACCGCGACGGCGTCGGCGCCAAGATGGGGCTCGACGCCACCAAGCCGCTCGCGGCATCGGAGATGCACTTCAAGCGCATCCGCGTACCGGGCGAGGAAGCAATCGACGTCGACGAGGTGCTCAAGCGCAGCACCACCGACTGGCGGGGTGCGCTGAAGTCCTAGCGGAAGAACAGATAGCTGCCCTGCGCGAGATAGATCACCGCGACGGCGGTGATGATGTGCATCGCCCAGGTGCGGTACTGCGTGTCGCTCAATCGTTCCAGAACCGGCTTGGCCGCTGAAGTGCCGACGATTGACGTGGCAATCGCGAGGCCTGCCATCAGCGGATCGACGCCGGCGGCTTGATCGACCAAGCCACCGAAGTAAACGAACTTCGCGGCATGGCCGCAGATCTGGCAGACCGCCTTGGTGGCGATGATTTCCCGGCGGCCAAGGTTGCCGCCCAGGAAATAGCTGTCGACCAGCGGTCCTGACACGCCGGCCAGCATCATCAAGGTCATGCAGGCCGAGCCGTAGAACGCGCCGTGCAGGTATCGCTCGGGATTGGGCTTCATGCTGGCCGGCACCAGACGCACCACAAAAGGCGAGGCTCCGAGCAGCAGGAAGGCGACCGGCTTGGACGGCACATAGCCCCACAACGTCCACGCGCCGAACGCGATGGCGCAGCCGATCAGGAAGGCAGCCGCCGGGCGCCAGCGCACGTGCTTGATCCACAGCAGTCCGCGCCAGCCGTTGGAGGCCATCTGGGTGATGGCATGCAGCGCCATGGCCTCCGGCAGCGGCAGCAACGCCAGCAGGACGCCCATCAGGATCAGGCCGCCGGCCATGCCGAAGATGCCGGACAGGAACGCGGTGGTGACCATCGTCGCGGCGAGCGCGACGATCAGCGTGGCTGTCATGGCAGTGCCCCCGCCAGTAAAAAATTCCAGGCGAGCGTGCAGTAGGCTCGATTCGATCTGCGGTCCATAATATGGTAACGTCAAAATACATATTTATTGGATATATCAAATGGAGCTTCGCCATCTTCGTTATTTCATCGCCGTCGCCGAGGAGGGGCATATCACCCGGGCGGCCGAGCGATTGGGCATGCAGCAGCCGCCGCTCAGTCAGCAGATCAAGGCGCTCGAGGTCGAGCTCGACGTTCAGTTGTTCCGGAGGAAGCCGCGCGGTGTCGAACTGACCGACGCCGGCCACGCGCTGCTCGACCATGCGCGTGCTGTGTTGTCGCAACTCGAGCGCGCGTCCGATCAGGCGCGCCGCGCCGCTCGCGGCGAGCAGGGCGAGCTGTCGCTCGGCATCTCCAGCACCGCGCACTTTTGCCCGCTGGTGCTGCGCGTCGTCCGCGCCTACCGGGACAACTTTCCAGGCGTTTCGATGAGACTGGAGGAGGGTGGCACCGGCGAGCTGATCGGCCAGGCGCAGCAAGGCCTCGTCGACGTGGCCTTTGTTCGGGATGTTGCCGGCCCGATCGAAGGGCTCTCCATCCATCACCTGTTCGACGAGACGATGGTCGCGGTGCTGCCGAGCCGGCATGAGCTGATCCGCAACCGGCCGGCGCGGTCCGCCATCCCGTTGAAGGCGCTGTCAGGTGAGACGTTCGTGTTTTATCGCCGTCCTCAAGGACCGGGGCTGACCGATGTCATCATCGCTGCGTGCCAGGCGGCAGGCTTCAGCCCGCGGTTCGGCCAGGAGGCGCTGCGGCCCACCTCGGCGCTCAACTTCGTTGCGGCCGGCCACGGCATCTCGATCGTGCCGGCCGCGCTCCAGCGGATGCAACTCGACGGGTTGTCGTATCGCCCGCTGAGCGGCGCCCCCAAGCTGAAGGCGCCGCTCAATCTGGTATCCCGCCGTGGCGACGCCTCGGCGGTGGTCCGCCAGTTCGTCAACATGGTCAGGCGGGCCGCCAAGGACTTCGGGGCCGCCGGTGCTGCCCACAAATCGGGCAAGGGACCTTGAAGCGGTATCGTTCAGGGGTCTTTACGCCGCCTACGGATTGGCGCGAGGCTTGCACCATCGGCAAGGAACCGGTCCGGGGGCGGCACGTTACCAAGCCCGGCGGGTGGGGGAGTGCAGCCGGTGGGCCTGGCGTTCGACGAGATGAAGGGGGCGGATGGCGAGGTCCGTCCGGCCTATTCGGAACTCGCCCGCTGGCTCGGCGATGTCCGGCCCGACGTGCTCGATCTCCGGCGCAAGGAAGCCGAGCTGCTGTTCCGCCGGATCGGTATCACCTTCGCCGTCTATGGCGAGGCCGACGCCCAGGAACGGCTGATCCCGTTCGACGTCATCCCGCGCATCCTCTCCTCCGGCGAGTGGGCCACGCTGCGCCGCGGTCTGGAGCAGCGCGTCAAGGCGATCAACGCGTACCTCCGCGACATCTATGGCCGCCGCGAGATTCTCCGCGCCGGCATCGTCCCCGACGATCTGGTGTTTCAGAATCCGGTGTTCCGCCCGGAGATGAACGGCCAGAAGGTGCCCCACGACATCTACGTGCACATCGCCGGCATCGATGTGGTCCGCGTCGATGCCGACACCTTCTATGTGCTGGAAGACAACGCCCGCACGCCCTCCGGGGTCTCCTACATGCTGGAGAACCGCGAGATCATGATGCGGCTGTTCCCGGACCTATTCTCGCGCCATCGCGTTGCGCCGGTCGAGAACTATCCCGATGAGCTGTTGGCCACGCTCCGCTCGCTTGCGCCGGATTCGGCGTCCGGCGAGCCGACCGTCGTTCTGCTGACGCCGGGCGTCTACAACTCCGCCTACTACGAGCATTCGTTCCTGGCCGACAAGCTCGGCATCGAGCTGGTCGAGGGCCGCGACCTGTTCGTGCGCGCCGGCGTCGTCTACATGCGAACCACCGAAGGGCCGAAGCGCGTCGACGTGATCTACCGGCGGGTCGATGACGATTTTCTCGATCCGCTGACCTTCCGCCCGGATTCCGCGCTGGGCGTCGCCGGTCTGATGTCGGCCTACCAGGCCGGCAACGTCACCCTGTCGAATGCGGTCGGCACCGGCATCGCCGACGACAAGGCGATCTACAGTTACATGCCGGAGATCCTGAAGTTCTATCTCGGCGAGGAGCCGATCCTGAAGAACGTGCCGACCTGGCGTTGCCGTGAGCCCGACCACCTGGGCCACGTGCTCGACAACCTGGAAGAGCTCGTGGTCAAGGAGGTGCACGGCTCAGGCGGCTACGGCATGCTGATCGGGCCGATGGCCGACAAGGCGCAGATCGCGGCGTTCCGCACCAAGCTCAAGCTCGACCCCAAGGGCTTCATCGCCCAGCCGACCTTGGCGCTATCGACCTGTCCGACCTGCGTGGAGGCCGGTGTCGCGCCGCGCCACGTCGACCTTCGCCCGTTCGTGCTGTCCGGCCGCGACCGCATCCGCATCGTGCCGGGCGGGCTCACCCGTGTGGCGCTGAAGCAGGGCTCGCTCGTGGTCAATTCGAGCCAGGGCGGCGGCACCAAAGATACCTGGGTACTAGACCGCTAATGCTCTGCGCACCGCCGATAATCTTTACTGGCTCGCGCGCTACGTCGAGCGCGCCGAATATTTGGCGCGCATCCTCGAAGCGACGCAGCGGCTGACCGCGATGCCGCTCGCCTATATCGGCGAGACCAACGAATGGGAGTCCGCGGTATCGACCGCCGGCTGCACCGCCGCCTTCTTCGCGGCGCACGACGAGGCCAACGAGGAAACCGTCACCGAATTCCTCGCCTTCTCAACCGAAAACCCGTCATCGATCCGCAATTGCTTCGAAGTGGCGCGCCACAACGCGCGCTCGGTCCGCACCGCGCTGACCATCGAAATGTGGGAGGCGATCAACACCGCCTGGCATGAGCTCCAGCGTTTCGGCAACCAGCCGGCGTCGCGCGAGGAGCTCGCGCGGTTCCTGCGCTGGGTGCAAGAATCATCCCTCCGGTTCGACGGCTCGGCCTATCGGACGATGCTGCGCAACGACGCCTACTGGTTTTCGCGCGTCGGCGTCTATATGGAGCGCGCCGACAACACCGCGCGCATCCTCGATGTGAAGTACCACCTGCTGCTGCCAGCCCACGAACATATCGGCGGTCCGCTCGACTACTACCAGTGGTCCGGTATCCTGCGTTCGGTGTCGGCGCTCACCGCCTACCACTGGGTCTATCGCGAAAGCCTGAAGCCGTGGCTGATCGCCGACCTGCTGATCCTCAACGAGCAGATGCCGCGGTCGCTCGCAAGCTGCTACGAGAACCTGGTGCAGAACCTCGATCGCATCGCCGGCGCGTACGGCCGCCAGGGCCCGGCGCAGCGCCAGGCGCGCAGCATCCGGGGCCGCCTGCAGAACATCCGTATGGAGGAGATTTTCCAAAGCGGGCTACACGAGTTCATCTCCACCTTCGTCGCGGACAACAATCGCGTCGGCAGCGCCATCTCTCAGCAATATCTGGCTTGATCCTGATGCGGCCGGTATGGTCGGTCCGGTCATGCGCATTCAGATCTCCCACGAGACGGTCTATCGCTATGAGCAGCCGGCGCGCGGCGTGATCCAGACGCTGCGGCTGACGCCGCGCAATCACGACGGCCAGTATGTCGAAAGCTGGCGGATCGACGTCTCCGAGAACAGCGTGATCAAGGAGCACGAGGACGCGTTCGGCAATATCACGCATGTCTTCCACGCCGATGGGCCGCTCACCGAGCTGCGCGTGCTGGTCGAGGGCGAAGTCGACACCCAGGACACCAGCGGCGTCATTCGCGGCGCGATCGAGCGGTTCCCGCCAAGCCTTTATCTGCGCGAAACGTCATTGACGCGGCTCGATCCGGCGCTGGCCGATTTCGCCGGGCAATCGAAACACTTGGGCGACGACCGGCTGGCGATCCTGCATGACCTGCTGAAACGTCTGCACAGCGAGATGGTCTTCGACGACACGCCAACCGAAGCGACCACCACTGCTGCCGAGGCCTTCGCACTGAAGCGGGGTGTCTGCCAGGACCTCACCCATATCTTCATCGCGACAGCGCGCAGCCTTGCGATCCCGGCTCGTTATATCGGCGGTCACTTCCGCCGCGATGATGGCGTGGTCCAGCAGGAGGCCGGCCATGCCTGGGCCGAAGCCTTCGTTCCCGATCTCGGCTGGGTCGCCTTCGATACCACCAATGGGCTTTGCGCGACCGACGCCCATGTCCGCGTCGCGGTCGGGCTCGATTATCTGGGCGCCGCACCGGTGCGTGGCGCCCGCTTCGGCGGCTCAGGCGAGGCGCTCGACGTTTCGGTGCGCGTCAATCAGGTGGGCGGCCAGCGGCAGAGCCAGAGCTAGCCTGTCACTGCACCACGGCGTGGACGTCGGGCCGCGGAGGCTGCGGGGCATCGGCGTGAGCCAGCCTGGATACACGGCCTTTGCTGCGGATATGCCGGCTGCCGGATTCTGAGCGCGCAGCCATCCGCGCCATGTGCTCATGCTTGTGATGCCGAACTCGCTCTGCGAACTCGCGCGGCGGGTTCAGCATGCACAATTGCTCGGCGCTCTTTCTGGCGATTTTTTCGCCGTTCGGCTCCGCGACATCGGCGATCAGGATGACCGGCGGCGTGGGGGCTTCGGGCGCCGGCTTCCACTGCCAGTCTGCCGCCGCGGTGACGGTCGGCGTGTTCTCCGGAGTGGACGGCACGACGTGGACGATGTGAAAGCCGCGGTTCTTCAGTTCGGCGAGGATGCTCGGCAGCGCATCCACAGTGCGCTGATGGATGTCGTGCAACAGCAGGATGCCTTTGCCCTTGTGCTCTAGCCGCTGCACGGCGCGGCGCGCCACTTCGCGCGGGCCAAGCTTCAGCCAATCGTCGGCCGGCACGTCGGCGCCCCAAACCATCAGGCCGCGCTCGGCGGCGTGCTGCTCGGCCGCCTTGGTCCAGCCGAAGCCCGGGAAACGGAAGAACGGCGCCACCTTGTCGACGCCGCCGATGGCGGCACCAACCGCTGCGATGCCATCATCGATCTGCGCGTTGGCCTTTTCGACCGACAACGCCCGGAAGCGCAGCGGATGCGTCATGCTGTGGGTGCCAATGGTGTGGCCCGCGTCATAGATGCGCTTGGCCATCTCGGAATGGTCCCGGGCCATCTCGCCGACCATGAAGTAATTGGCCTTCACGCACTGTGCGGTGAGGATGTCCAGCACCTTGCTGGAGAAGGCTGGGATAGGGCCATCGTCGAAGGTCAGCACCACCTCATGGTCGTTGAGCGGCAGGCTCTCGACGTAATCCATGGTGCCGATCCGGGTGTGCTCCTTCGGATCGACGACGATCGTGCGGCTGGTGCCGATAGCGTTCGGATTGCCGGGGCAGTTCTCCGCGGATGCGGTGGCGATGCCGCCGCAGAGCGCAAAAGAAGCCGCCACCACGACGGCAAGCCTGTTCAGTCCCGAACTCATCTCCAGCCCCGTAATTGCCCCGATCCACTATGGCATCGGGGTCCCGGTCGCGGTATCAGCAAGCGGCGTCCGTTCCACACGATTTTGGCCTTTTCAGTCGATTTTTCCGCCCGTGCAGCCTTTTGGTAACAGATTCACGCCCGCTGAACGGCGGCTCATCCTTGGTCTCCGGACGCCGGCGAAGGTTCAGAGGTGGCTGAACCGTCTTCCCTATAACGCCGAGCGGCACGGTGAGACGCTGCGAAGCTTTCGTCAGGTCGTGCGGCATCGAACCGCACACTGCCTGGAGGCGGCGCTGTTTGCAGCTTGTGCGCTCGAGCAGCATGGATACCCGCCTCTTCTGATGGGCCTGGAATCCATAGACCTTCTCGATCACGTCATCTTCATTTACCGGCAGCGTGGTAAATGGGGCTCGGTGGCGCGCTCGCGCGATCCTGGCCTGCATGGCCGCAAGGCGGTATTTGGCTCACTGCGCGCGCTCGCTGAGAGCTATTTCGACCCCTACATCGACTACACGGGAATGGTTACCGGCTATTCGACGGTCGATCTCAAGGTGATGGGCGACTACGACTGGCGGTTCTCCCGACGCAACGTCTGGGCGGTCGAGAAGATGCTGCTCAAGCTGCCTCACCGAAAAATCAGGCGGTCGCGTGCGAGAGTGCGCAAGGAGCGGAAGCGGTATCGGCTTTACCGCGAGCAGCACAACGACAAGAAGCCGCTCTATTACCGCGGCCGCGAGAAATGGACCGAAATTCCGAAAGAGTTTCTTTAGCGCGGGGTTCCCGAGCTACATGATCGCGAATTCGGAGTTCTTGCGATCGGTCACCAGCATGCAGCCCGGATAATGCGTGATGCAGAATTCCGGCTTCATGGTCGCGACCACCGATTGCGGCGTCACCCCGCAGGCCCAGAACACCGGCATCTCGTCCGCGTTCATCTGCGGCGGATCGCCATACTCCGGCTTCATGATGTCCTTGATGCCGATCAACTCGGGCATGCCGAGATGCACCGGCGCGCCGTGGACCGCGGGAAATCGCGTTGTGATCTGCACGGCACGGATCGCGTCAGCCGGCTTCAGCGGCCGCATCGACACCACCATCGGTCCGTGGAACGGGCCGGCCGGCGTCGTCTCGATCGAGGTGCGATACATCGGCACGGTCGAGCCGTTGGTGATGTGCCGCAATTCCATGCCGTCCTGCATCAGCGCATCCTCGAACGAGAACGAGCAGCCGAGCGCGAAGATCACCAGATCGTCACGCCAGTGCTTGTCGAGGTCGGTCGGCTCGTCGAGCAATTCGCCGTTCTTGAACACCTTGTAGCGGCAAAGGTCGGTGCGGATGTCGAGATCGCGGCCGAGCGAGGGCAAGCATGGATCGCCCGGCGCGCCTGCCGCCAGCAGCGGGCAGGGCTTCGGATTGAGCTGACAGAAGCGCATGAAGTCCGACGCGATTGCGGCCGGCAGGATCGCGAGATTGGCCTGCACGTAACCCGGCGCCAGCCCCGAGGTCGGCCCGGTCCATTGGCCGCTGCGGATGGCACGGCGGGCATCCTCTCCGGTCAGCGGGACATCGGCGGGTTGATTGGGCTGGGTTTTGGCTGGCATGGCGTTCCGGGCTTTGAATCTATGATGCTGCGGCGTTCGGACGCCGTCTGAGGCCCATCATATCATCATCCCGATCCCGGAAAACCGGTTGAAACTGCAACGGGGATCGCGTTTGCTTAGGTGACGAAAAGCCAACAATCCGGTCGATCCGGAACAGGGAGGGACGATGAAGCACGTTCGTTGGACATTGGCGGCGGCTGCGGGCCTGTCGCTGCTATATGCCGGTGGTGCTGGTGCCCAGCCGGCGCCTGCAGACGCCGGCGCGCCGATCAAGATGGGCGTCGTGACGTTCCTGACCGGACCCGCTGCGAGCCCGTTCGGTGTGCCGAGCCGCAACGCGGCCGAGATCGTGATCGAGGCGCTGAACTCCGGCAAGGCTCCCGCGCCGTACAACACGGTCGGCTTGGGCGGCACCAAAATCGAAGCCAAGTACGTCGACGAGACCGGCTCGACCGCGCAGGTTGTCACCGAATACCGCAATATGGTGCAGCGCGACAATGTCGATCTCGTGGTCGGCTACATCTCCTCCGGAAGCTGCCTCGCGGTCACGCCCGTCGCGGAAGAGCTGAAGACGCTGACGGTCTATTTCGATTGCGGCACGCCGCGCATCTTCGAGGAGAAGCCGCGCAAATATGTGTTCCGGCCTCCGCCACACGCGACCATGGACAACGTCGCTGCCGCGCGCTTCCTGCTGGCCAGGAAGAAGGACATCACGCTTTATTCCGGCATCAACCAGAACTACGCCTGGGGCCAGGACTCCTGGCGCGACTTCGTCGGTTCGATGAAGGCGCTCGCGCCCAAGTCCGCGGTCGATAAGGAACTGTTCCCGAAGCTGTTCGCCGGCGAGTATGGCGCCGAGATTTCGACGCTGCTCACCTCCAAGTCGCAGGTGGTCCACACCAGCTTCTGGGATGGCGACCTGGAAGGCTTCATCTACCAGAGCCAGGCGCGCGGCCTGAGCAAGCGCATGCCAATCCTCGGCACTGCGGTTGAATCCGTGATCTGGCGGCTGAAGGACAAGTTGCCGGACGGCACCATCGTCGGTGCGCGCGGCGCCAACGGTCCGCTCGCTCCTGACAACGCGCTGAACAAGTGGTTCCGGCAGATTTACACGGACCGCTACAACTCACCGCCGAACTATCCGGCCTACCAGATGGCGCTGTCGATCCTCGGCACCAAGGTGGCGTGGGAGGCCGCGCAGAAGAAGAAGGGTGGCGGCAAGCCGACTGCCGACGAGGTATCCGCCGCTTTCGAGGGCATCTCGTTCGATGCGCCGAGCGGGCCAGTGAAGATGGCGCTGGGCAACGGCCACCAGGGAATCCAGGACACCGCCTACGGCATCTACAAGTGGAACAAGCAGAAGAACGAGGGCGAGGTCGTCGATATCATGCGGTTCCCTGCGGCATGCGTGAATCCGCCGGCCGATCAGACCGCCGACGACTGGATCAAAAACGGCATGAAGGGCGCCAAGTGCTGAGTGTGACGATCTGAAGTACGGCCCCGGTGGCGGATTCTGCTTCGCCGCTCGGGGCCGTACGATTATCGCGACGGGACTCGACTGAACTCCCGCCGGAGGCCTGGTTGTGTTGACCGCATTCGCCATCATCACTGACGGCCTCGTCTATGCGGCCTATCTGTTCCTCGTCGCCGTGGGTCTCACGCTGATCTTTGGCGTGATGAAAATCCTCAACGTCACGCACGGCTCGTTTTATGCCTTCGGCGCCTACGGAGCAGCGACGGCGGCCGGCATCTGGTACGAGCGCGGCTGGCCCGATGCGGGCGGCTTCCTGTTCATGATCCTGCTCGCCATGGCGATCGGCTTGGTGATCGGCATCATCCTGGAGCGTGGCATCCTTCGCTGGGTTTACGGCCGCGACGAGGTCGTGGTGGTGCTCGTCACCTATGCCGTGTTCCTGATCTTGGAGGACGTCATCGTCCTGATCTGGGGGCCGCGCTCGTACGCCGCCTATCAGCCGATGGTGGCCGCCGGCAGCATCGACATCGGCGATCTGACGTTGTCGAATTACGACATCGGGCTGGTCGTTCTGGCGGCAGCGGTCGCAGCGCTCGGTACTTGGGCGCTGAAGGCGACGCGCTATGGCCGGCTGCTGACCGTGGTGATTTTCGACCGCGAGACGGCTGCGGCCTTCGGCATCAACGTCACGCTGGTCTACACCATCACCTTCATCATCGGCGCCATGCTGGGCGCGCTGGGCGGCGCGGTGATGGCGCCGAAGATATCCGTGACACTCGGCATCGGCGTCGAGGTCATCGTGCTGGCCTTCGCGGTCGTGGCGATCGGCGGCATGGGATCGGTTGAAGGCGCTTTGATCGGCGCGCTGATCGTCGGCATCGTGCGGGCCGCCGCCGTGCATCTGATGCCGCAGCTCGAGTTGTTCGTGATCTATGCGGTGATGGCGCTGGTGTTGGCGGCGCGCCCTTACGGGCTGTTCAGCCAGGTCCAACCGCGGAAGATATGACCATGCCCCGCCGGTCGACGATGCTGGGTGCGCTGGCGTTCCTGATCGCAGCGGCCGTGGCGCTGTGGCTGCCGCCGTGGCTGGTATCGCTCGCCACCATCGCCTTCGCCAATGCGCTGGTGGTGCTGGGCCTCGTCATCCTGTGGCGGGCGGGTCTGGTGCCATTCGGACAGGCGCTGTTTTACGCGATCGGTGCCTACGCTGTGGCGCTGCTCGGCCGTTATACGCCGGTCCGTGACGTCTTCGTCGTGGTGATCGCCGGCGGCATCTGCGCCGGGCTAATCGCCTATGTCATCGGCCTGCTGCTGGCGCGCTACCGCGAGATTTTCTTCGCGATGCTCAGCCTGGCGATGTCGATGATCCTGTACGGCATCCTGGTGAAGACCGAGAGCCTGGGCTCGACGGACGGCTTCAACGTCGAGGCCGGGACCTTCTTCGGCTATCGGCCGGCCGGCGCGATGGGCAACCTCGCGATCTACTGGCTGGTGCTCGGCTGGTGCGCCGCCGCCGCTTTTCTGGTCGCACTGTATTTTCGCTCGGTGGCGGGCTCGCTCGGCAATCCGCTTCGCGACAACGAGATTCGCGTCGAGTTCCTCGGTCTGTCGGTGGACCGGCTGATCCATCTCAAGCTGGTGATCTCGGGCGTGCTGGCTGGCATCGGCGGCGCGCTGGCGGCACTCGCCGTGCAGCACGTCGATCCGAACATGTCGTACTGGACCACGTCGGGCGGCTTTGTCTTTGTCACAATCCTGGCCGGCGCCGGGTCGGTCGCCGCCGCCTTCGTCGGTTCGCTCGGCTTCGAGTTGGTGCGCTCGTTCGCCATCGATTTCGTCCCCGGCGAATGGCAGATGATCCTCGGCAGCGTGCTTCTGCTCACCATCCTGTTCCTGCCGGAGGGGCTCGGCTCGCTGGTCGGGCGGCTGCGGCGGCCGGGAAGGGCGGCGTCGTGACCGACATCCTCACCGTTCGCGATCTGCAGAAGACGTTCGGCGCCGTGGTCGCTGCCCGCGACATCTCGTTGAGCGTGCCGGCCGGACAGACCATCGGGATCATCGGCGCCAACGGCGCCGGCAAGACCACTTTCGTCAACATGATCACCGGTCATATCGCGCCCTCGCAGGGCTCGATCCATTTCGAGGAGCGGGACATCACCGGCTTGCCGTCGCGCGACATCATGCGGCTCGGCATCTCGCGATCTTTCCAGGTCGCGCAAGTGTTCCCGTCCATGACAGTCGGCGAGAACATGCAGGTCGCCACGGCCGTCGCCAATGGCCGCGACAGCATCCTCGACCGCATGTTCACCCCGCTCGATGCGCCCGAGACGGTGGCCAAGGCGGACGCCGCGCTCGAACTGTTCCAGATCGCGCGCTACGCCTCGTCGCGCGCTGCGACCCTGCCGCAGGGCGTGCGCAAACTGCTCGACATCGCCATGGCGGTGGCAGGCTCGCCGCGGCTTCTATTGCTCGACGAGCCGACCAGCGGCATCTCCATCGAAGAGAAGTTCGGGCTGATGGAGGTGGTGATGTCGGCGCTGAAGACGCGGCGCATCACCGTGCTGTTCGTCGAGCACGACATGGAGATCATCGGCCGCTTCGCGGACCGTGTGCTCGCTTTCTACGACGGCACGGTGATCGCCGATGCCGGGCCGAAGCAGGTTCTCGCCGACCCGAAGGTGCAGACGCTCATCAGCGGGACGATGCGCGCGCAGGTGGAGGCGGCGGATGCTTGAGGTCGCCGGCCTCAATGTCTCGATCGGGCCGATCCCGATCATCCGCAACGTCTCGCTCCGGATCGGCGAGGGCGAGATGTGCGGCTTGATCGGGAGGAACGGCGCGGGCAAGACCACCATCATGCGCGCGCTGATGGGCGCGTTGCCGGCGACCGGGACGGCGACGCTCGGTGACGCCGATCTGCTCGCCATGCCGGGCCATCGCCGGGTCCATCACGGCATCGGCTATATGCCCGAGGATCGCCGGCTGGTGCCGCAGTTCACCGTAGAGGAGAACGTGCGCCTGCCGACCTGGACCGCACGGGAGGCGGGCGCCGAGGACCGGCTGAAATGGATATTCGGCATCATGCCCGAGGTCGAGCGCTTCCGCGGCCGCCGCGCGCTGGAGTTGTCCGGCGGCCAGCAAAAGATGGTGGCGCTCGCGCGTGCCCTGATGGCGGGGCGCCGCATCCTGCTGCTCGACGAGCCGTTCGAGGGGCTGGCCCCGGCGCTGGCCCGCCGGCTCGGCGAGGTGCTGGCCAATCTCAAGAGCCAGAGCGTGTCGGTGCTGATCGCGGAATCGAACGAGGTGCATGTCGCCGATCTGCTGTCCCGCGCCTTCCGAATCGAGCGCGGAGCGGTCGCCGCGGTCTGACCGTCTGGCAAAGCGGCGGCTTCGTCACTAACATTGTCGCGAGAGTACGGCAGGAGGATAGGCCATGGCCAAATTCGGGATCGGGCAAGCGGTGCGGCGGGTCGAGGACTCTCGCTTCCTGACCGGGCAGGGCCGCTACGTCGAGGACATTGTGCTCCCCAACATGGCGCACGGCGTCACCGTGCTGTCGCCGCATGCCAACGCCAGGATTAAGAAGCTCGACGCGAGTAAGGCCAAATCCGCCCCCGGCGTGCTGCTGGTTCTGACCGGTGAGGACCTCGCCAGGGAGAAGCTCGGCGGGCTGACCTCCCATTTGATGCCGGAAGACTTCGGCGCGCCGAAGGGCCACCGGACCTTCCAGCCGCTGGTCGTGTCGGACCGCGTCCGTCACGTCGGCGACCGCGTCGCCTTCGTCGTCGCCGAGACCTTGGCACAGGCGCGCGACGCTGCCGAGTTGATCGAGATCGACTACGAGCCGCTGAAGGCGGTGGTCAACCTGGAAGACGCCGCCAAGCCCGACGCCGTCAAGGTCTGGGACGACAACCCCGCCGGCAACAACGCCTTCCGCCTGATGTTCGGTAACCAGGAAGCGACCGACGCCGCCTTTGCCAAGGCCAAGCACGTGGTCAAGCTTCGCGTCGAGAACAACCGCCTGTCGCCGGTCTCGATGGAGCCGCGCGTCTGCATCGGCGAGTACGACAAGGCCAACGATTTCACCACGCTCTACACCGCCAACCAGAATCCGCATGGCGCGCGCCAGGAGGTCTCCCACATCTTCCACGTGCCGGAGAACCAGATCCGCGTCGTGGCGCCGGACGTCGGCGGCGGCTTCGGATTGAAAGGCGGATTCTTCCCCGAGGACGGCTTGGTGGTGTGGGCGGCCCGCAAGCTCCGGCGTCCGGTGAAATGGGTCGCCACCCGCAGCGAAAGCATGATCAACGATCATCACGCCCGCGAGATGGTTTATTACGGCGAGCTCGCCCTCGATGAGCACGGCAAGATCCTGGCGCTGCGCTCCAAGTCGCTGTTCCAGATGGGCGCCTATTTCGTCGGCGCAGCGCTTGCTGCTGGAGCCTTCTCGATCCGCTTCGTGCCGGCCGCCTATGACATCCAGACCATGCACATCATGTCGCAAGGCCTGTTCACCAACACCTCGCAGAGCGGGCCGTATCGCGGCGCCGGTCGTCCCGAGGCCGCATACTTCATGGAGCGGCTGATCGAGCACGCCGCCAACGTCACCGGCATTGACCGCGCCGAGATCAGGCGGCGCAACCTGATCCCGCCGGACAAGCTGCCCTACACCACGCCGACCCACTGGGTCTACGACTCCGGCGAGTTCGTCCGCCTGATGGACGTCTGCATGGACAAGGCGGACTGGAAAGGCTTTGCGGCTCGCCAGCGCGAGTCGAAGAAGAACGGCAAGCTTCGCGGCCGCGCGGTCAGCTTCTACATCGAGTTCGGCGGCATCTTTAACGACCGCATGGAGCTGAAGTTCGATCCGTCCGGCGCGTTGACCATCTTCGGCGGCACCCATTCGCATGGCCAGGGTCACGCCACGGTGTTCGCGCAGCTCGCCCACGAGATGCTCGGCGTGCCGTTCGAGCAGATCCGCTATGTGCAGGGCGACACCGCCCAGGTGCAGATCGGACGCGGCACCTACGGCGCACGCAGCATGGTGGTCGGTGGCAACGCACTGAAGTTCGCAGCCGACAACATGATCGAGAAGGGCAAGAAGCTCGCCGCGACCATGATGGAGGCCGACGAGGGCGATCTGGAGTTCAAGGACGGCACGTTCCGCGTCACCGGCACTGACAAATCGATCGCGCTGGTCGACGTAGCCAAGGCGTCCTACGCGCCGATGGGGCCGCTGACCCAGAAGTTTGGCATCGGCCTCGACTCCACCGGCAGCTTCGATCCGACGCCGCCGAGCCATCCCAATGGCGCACATGTCTGCGAGCTCGAGGTCGACCCCGACACCGGCGCAGTGCATGTCGACCGCTATTACGTCATCGACGACCTTGGCCGCATCATCAATCCGATGATCGTCAAGGGCCAGCAGATGGGCGGCGTGGTGCAGGGTATCGGCCAGGCGCTGCTCGAGCATCAGGTCTATGACCGCGGTTCAGGCCAGCTCATCACCGGCAGCTTCATGGACTACGCCATGCCGCGTGCCGCCGTGATGCCGAACGTCGAGTGCCTGCTGGAAGAGGTGCCGTGCAAGACCAATCCGCTCGGCGTCAAGGGCATCGGCGAGTCAGGCACGATCGGCGCGCCGCCGACCATCATCAACGCGCTGATCGACGCGCTGAAACCGCTTGGCGTCGACAAGATCGACATGCCGGCGACGCCCTCGCGGGTGTGGGAGACGATCCGACGCGCCAAGGCGAATGGCGGAGCCGCGGCGACGGCCTAAGGCCGCTTGCGAGTGGGTCGCGGAATCCGATTTCACCCCGCAACCTTGCGGCACGATCGCCGTTGATGAACAGACCTTCAGTTTCATAACCGGCCGTTCAACACAAAAAAATGGAACGCGCCGGAGGGCAGCGCGTTGTCGGGCCGTGTCCATTTCCCCCAAGGAGAACAACAATGCGTAAGCTCGTTCTGGCTCTTGCTGCCGTCGCTGCGGTCGGCATTGCTCTGCCGATCGTGAGCGTCCCGGCTCAGGCTGAGAAGGTCGTGATCATCAAGAAGAAGCGGCACCACGATCATTGGTGGCATCGCCATCATCATCGGGATCGCGTCATCGTTCGCTGATCCGCAAGATGAGAAGGGCGGCCCCATGTCTCGGGGCCGCCTTTTTCTTTGGGCCTGCGGCTAAGACCTATCCGCGGGGTCGTCCTTCGGCCTTGGCCGCGGTTGCTGCTGCTGTTGCTGCACGGAGGGAGCGTCGCCCGTTTGCGCGGATGGCGTTGGCAGCCATTCCACCCAGGTCAGATGATCGCAGCCGAAGCAGCGATAGACCCGCGCGCCAGGGCCCTGGATCGGCGGCAATTGCATCGCCGGCATCGTCATCGACCCGCACCGCTCGCAAGGGACTGCAGTTTGGGCTGGCGCCATGGGCAATGATCTTTCAGGCGAATCAATATGTCATTTGACATACGCGGCCGGAAAATAGCGCCATCGCAGAAATTGAACAGACGGACGATGCAAAATAAGTCGGGGACCTGACACAGCGGTCGCCGGACAAAATCATAAGATACGGAATTATCCCTTTGACATAGGTAGGCCCCATAGATAGACCGGGCCCGCGACAGGGCAGCAGCGTGTAAATCACACACAGTTTGCAGGTTGAAAAACGGGCGCTGTACCCGAGGTGCAGCGCCCCTTTTTGGGCCTCGATGAGAATCGACCCCTTAGGAAGGCCGTGGATACGTTAAAATGGCCCAGGACACGAAAATAACCCCCTACCTTCGATAAAAATGAAGTGTAAAAATAATTAACTCATTGATATTAAACGAGATTCTCCATGATGAATCAGAGGGTTGGACATACCCCTTATTGAAACCGTAACCCCCGTATGTTAGTTATCCCGGCGTCGCTGATAGCGAGTGGACAAACAGCGGCCTGGCCTAACACCCCGTGAGGGGTCTGGTTCTGCGGATCGCAGAGGTAAGCAGGTTTTCTCGCACAGAGGGTTCTACTACCTACGAAATTCTGCCCTCGGAAATGGCCCCTTCGGGGGCTATTTCTTTTTGATCATCACGATTTTGCGCGGCTCTGGTCGCGTCAGTTTTCCATCACGAACGAACGCGAGCCGCCGCCACGCTGCACAAGCGTAAGGATCGCTTGCTTGCCGCCTTTACCGGGCTTGCCGCGACGGCGGCGGTTCATACCGTTGCCGTCCTTGTCCTTCGGGCCCCAATAGGCTTCATCGCTTTCGATAATCTCGCCTTCGCCGCCCATCGGCTCCGGGTTGGCAACGCGCATGGCCTCACGAACGCGATGAGCCATAAACCAGGCTGTCTTATAGGTGACCTGAATCGTGCGGTGCAGTTGGTGGGCACTAATCCCCTTCTTGCTCGACGCCATGAGCCGGAAGGCCAGAACCCACTTGTTCAATGGCACGTGGCTGCTCTCCATCACCGAGCCGGTGGTAACGGTGAAAGAGCCATCGCAGGCGTTGCAGTGGATCAGGCCGGGGCGGTGCGACTTGCCGGCCAGCCGGTACACCTTATCGACTGAGCCACAATGGGGGCAGACCGGGCCATCCGGCCAACGGATCGATTCCAAGTGTTCGCGGGCCTTGGCTTCGTCGGTGAAAATGGGGTCGGTCAGGTTTATGGACACGGCAATGTTCCTTTTGTTGAGGAAACACTACCAGTTGGCGCTACCTATGTCAAAGGGATAATTCCGCATAAGATAGTATCTTTACTACTTTATGTCCGAGGTCTATTCTGCGGGGATGGTTGGCCATCCCGCCGCGTTCGCCGCAAAGCTCTCCGGTCGCATCTTCCTGCCGGGCCGCTCGGCGTCGCTGTCGTCGCAGATCATTGCCGATGTCCGCGACGCGCTATTCGCCAAGAAGCTCAAGCCCGGCGATGTGCTCGGCACCGAGAACGAATTCGCATCCCGCTACGGCGTCAGCCGTATCGTCGCCCGCGACGCGCTGCGCACGCTCCAGGCGCTGGGCATCGCCGAGATCAAGATGGGCAAGGGCGGCGGCGCGAGGGTGGCGCGCGGCAACCCGCGGCTATTCGCCGAGGCGCTCGCGGTGCAGCTCGACCTGACCGGGGTCGGTGCGGCCGAGATCATGGACGCCCAGCGCGCCATCGAATGCCTCGCCGCCGAGCTTGCCGCCGAGCACGCCACCGATGCCGATATCGCCAGGCTTCGCGCGCTGTGCGACGAGGCCGAAGCAGCCCTCGACGATGTCCAGCGCACCACCGAGCTTGGCGCCGAATTCCATCTTGCCGTGGCCGAGGCCTCGCACAACCGCGTGCTGGTGGTGCAGCTCATCTCGCTCCAGCACGTGTCGTGGCCGCGCCGCAACCCGACCATGAACCGCAAGGTCGCGCAGCACATCCTCGACATCCACCGCGAGCTGCTCGGCCTGATCGAGATGCGCGACACGGCCGGCGCCCGCAAGCTGATGGACGACCACGTCAAGATGATCCGCGCCCGCCGGGTGACCGAGCAGGGCAAATCGAGACTCAAGACCATCGACTGTTGCTGAACCAAGGAGGAATGACATGGCAAAAGAGAAATTCGTCATCGAGCCGCACTTCCGGCTCCACGAATGGGTCGCGGAAGAGAAGGGCTACTTCAAGGACGAGGGGCTCGACTACGAGTTCCGCGAGCTGGTGCAGTCGTCGGACGGCGCCTCGCAGCAGTTGGGCGACAAGGTCGGCGCGATGCAGACCTTCGAGCGCGGCCGCAAGTCGGACGTCTCCTGCGCCTGCCACTGGACGGTGAACGTCGCCGCCGCCAAGGGCCACGGCAAGCTGTACGGCGATGTGTACCAGGTCTCGACCTGTGGCATCTTCGTGCCGCCGGATTCCAAGGTGAAGAAGCCCGAGGATCTCGCCGGCGTGCCGATCTCGGTCGGTTACCAGTCTGGCAGCCACTACGCCACGATCCAGGCGCTCGAGCAGTTCATGCCGCTGGACAAGATCAACCTGTCGTTCAAGGACGGGCTGGTGTTCGGCCGCATGGAGAAGCTGCTCAACGGCGAGGTGCCGGCCTGCACGCTGTTCTCCGGGCCGTACTATTACGCCGAGCAGCTCGGCTTCCGCAAAGTGGTCGACTGCACCTTCATGATGGCGACCATGCTCACCGGCGACCCGGACATGGAGGACGTGAAGAAGTTCTTCCGTGCTCTGAGAAGGGCGCAAGCCGACATCGATCTGCGGCCGGAGCTCTACACCAAGCACTACGCGAAGGAGTTCCCCAAGCGCTTCCACGGCACGATGGATACGCGCCGCTGGGGCCCGGGCGAGCGCATCGTTTTCGAGCCGTACTCCCGCGAGATTTTCGAGGACTCGCGTGCCTGGATTTCCGAGCGGGGCATCTTCCCCGGCGGTGACCTCGGCGCTGAGGCCTACGACAAGGCCGTGGTCCGGCTGACGGCCTGAGCCACACATGTCCCGGGCGCAGCGCAGCACGCCAGTGGTGCGCTGCAGACCCGGGACCCCGGTTTGATCGATAGCAACCGGGGTCCCGGGTCTCGCTTTGCTCGCCCGGGACACGGATTAGCGCTTTACCGGCTTCCCCTCGGTCACCCGCAGCCCGATATAGCGGTCGAGCGTGGCGTGATCCTTCAGCAAATCCGCCGAGCGGGCGCGGTGCACGATCGCGCCGCGCTCCAGCAATAGCGCGTGCTCGGTGAGCGACAGCGCGATCTCGGCGTGCTGCTCGACCAGGATCACCGCGGTGCCTTCCTCGGTGATCATCTTGCGAAGCCCCCGCACCAGCTCCTCGACGATAATCGGCGCCAGCCCTTCGAGCGGCTCGTCGAGCAGCAGCAGCGCCGGATTGGTCATCAGCGCGCGAGCGGTCGCCAGCATCTGCTGCTCGCCGCCGGAAAGCTGGTTACCTTTCGAAAGCCGGCGCTCCTTCAGGCGCGGAAAGAATTGATAGGCGGCGTCGAGGTCCCAACGCCCGGGGCGCGACGCGACCGTGAGGTTTTCCTCGACGCTCAGGTTGGCGAAAATCTCGCGCTCCTGTGCCACCCAGCCGATGCCGGCTTGCGCGCGGCGGTGTGGCGGCAGCCTGGAAATATCGGCGCCGCGCCAGACGATCGCGCCGCGGCGGAGCTGGGTGAAGCCCATCAGCGTAAGCAGCAGCGTGCTCTTGCCGACGCCGTTTCGTCCCAGCACGGCGAGACTGCCGCGTTCGGGTATCTCGAAGCTGATGTCGTCGAGCACGACGGCCTCGCCATAGCCGGCGCGGACATTGTTGAAGGCGAGCAGGGCGCCGGCCGCGTCAACCATGGGCGCCCCCGAGATAGACCTCGCGCACCCGCGGATCGGCGGAAATCTCCTCCGGGGTGCCCTCCATCAGGATGCCGCCACCGACCATGACGATGATGCGGCTTGCCAGGCGGAACACCAACTCCATGTCGTGCTCGATGAAGAGCACCGTGATGTCCTGCGACAGGCTGGTGATGGCGGAAAACAGCTCCGCGCTTTCCTCCCGGGGCACTCCCGCGGCCGGCTCGTCGAGCAGCAGCACCTTGGGCTTGGTCGCCAGCGCCAGCGCGATCTCGAGAAGCCGCTGCTGGCCGTAGGCGAGATGGCGCGTCTCGCGGCTGCGGACCGCGCCCAGCATCAGCGACTGAAGGATGTCGGAGGCTTCTTCGACCGCAGCGCGGTAGCTGGAGGTCGGGCGCCACCACGTCCGCGCGATCTTCTCGCGCTCGCAGATGGCGAGCGTCACTGCCTCGAGCGGGGTGAGATGCGGGAACAGGCTGTTGATCTGGAAGGTGCGAATCAGCCCGCGCTTGACCCGTTCCTCCGGGCTCAGCACCGTGATGTCCTCGCCGCCGAGCAGGATCTGCCCGCCATCGGGGCGCAGCATGCCCGTCATCAAGTTGATCAGCGTGGTCTTGCCGGCGCCATTCGGGCCGATCAGGGCGTATCGCACCCCGCGCGGCAGCGCGATCTCGATATTCTTGGCGACCACCAGCGAGCCGAAGCTCTTGTCGACCGCCTTGGTCGCCAGAACTGCGTTTGAGGGATTCCCTGCGCTCACGGGGCCTTGCTCCGCGGCGGCGACGTCAGCCAGCCAAACCAGCGCTGGCCGCGCTCGGTGTTCACCAGGTCGGCGAGGCCGCCCAGGATGCCGTTCGGCAGGAACAGCACCACCGCGATCAGCAGCACGCCGATCGGGAAATACCAGTATTGCGGATTGATGCCGGAGAACTGGTCGCGCGCGATCATGTAGATGATGGCGCCGAGGATGCCGCCGTACAGCCGCCCGGTGCCACCCAGGATCAGCATCACCAGGATGTCGGCGGAGCGCTGGAAGTCGAGCACGCCAAGCGACACCGTCTCGGTGGTCTGGGTCAGGATCGCGCCGGCGACACCGGCCATCACCGCGGCGATGGTGTAGATCTTGCGGATGTGCGGCTGGCTTTCGGCGCCGATCGCCCGCATGCGGACCGCGTTTTCGCGGATGCCGCGCAACGCCAGCCCGAATGGCGAGTTGATCAGCCGCCGGCTCATCAGGAAGAACAGGAACAGCACGATGAGCGCGTACCAGTATGCGGTGACCCCATAGAGATCGAACTGGAAGGCGCCGAACAGCTTCCACATGTGCACGCCTTGTAGCCCATCGGCGCCGCCGGTCAGCCAGCTTGCGCTGTTGGCGGCCTCCAGCAGCAGCAGCCCGATGCCGAGCGTGATCATGATCAGCGCCAGATGCCGGAACCGCGCGATAATGAAACTCAGCAAATAGCCCAGCAGGCCGGTGGCAAGGCCCGCGATCAGCAGGCCGGTGATCGGCTCGCCCCAGCCCCATTTCGAGATCAACCCGGCGGTGTAGGCGCCGAAGCCGAAGAACGCCGCGTGGCCGAGCGAGACGATGCCGGCGTAGCCGAGGATCAGGTCGAGCGAGAGCGCAAACAGCGCGCTCACCGCGATCTGGCTCGCCAGCACCAAGTAGTCCGGCGCCAGCACGAACGGCAGCAGCGTTGCCAGCCAGAACAGGTACTCGATGGTGCGCCAGCGGTTCTGCGCTTCAAGCTCCAGGGCCGGAGAGGCGAGAGCGGGGGACAGGGCTGTCATATCAGCGCCGCCCGAAAATGCCGGCGGGGCGCCACATCAGCAGCGTCAGCATCACCAGATAGATCAGGAACGAGCCGATCGCCGGGAAATAGTATTTGCCGGCCATGTCGCTCAGGCCCAGCAGCACGGCGGCGGCGAAGGTACCGCCGATCGAGCCGAGCCCGCCGACCGCGACCACGATCAGCACATAGACGAGATAGGCCAGCGCAAACGACGGATCGAGCCCGACCACGTCGATGGCGAGTGCGCCGCCGAGGCCGGCAAGGCCGCTGCCGAGCGCGAAGGTGATGGCGAAGGCGCCATCGACATTGATGCCGAGCCCGCGCGCCATCCGCTGATTGTCGACCGCGGCGCGGACCTGCGCGCCGAACCGCGTGAACTCCAGCGCCCACACCAGCAGCCCGGTGACCGCGAGCGCGAACACGATCAGGAAGATGCGGTAGGTGCCGAAGGTCAGGTTGCCGACGTGGATCGAGCCGCGCAGATAGCCCGGCAGTGTCACCGGCTGCTGGTTGGTGGTGTAGAGATAGGTTGTCACCGCAATCGACACGAACACCAGTCCGATCGTCAGCAGGCACTGGTCGAGGTCGCTCGATCGGTAAAGCCGGCGAAACATGGTGCGCTCGAACACCACGCTGATGACGGCCGCCGCGATGAAAGCGGCGGGGAGGGTGGCCAGGAACGGCCACCCTGCCT
>JADMIO011124133.1_pt1 | contig 52696 bp, 33 predicted proteins | sample 8958161 | NCBI WGS metagenome assembly JADMIO01 (sample SAMN16585339, study PRJNA669376) | soil metagenome | isolation source: Crop rotation soil | place: USA: Cullars Rotation, Alabama | collected 2011 | reverse complement strand
TGTAGTAGAACCCGCTATTTCCGTCGAGTTGTTCGCCCACATATCGGAAGTCGTTTTCCGGAGACCCTGTTGCGATATCGTAGCCTAAGGCCTCACAACCCTTTACGCGGTTTTCACTTATAACGGAGAAGCCGGTAACGTGTGTGTTACTCTTTGGTTTTTTCGCTGGACGCGATTTTTCGGGGTCAAGAAGAGCGGCTAAGAGGAAGAAGGGCGACGTGAAGCAGGCTCCGGAAGGAGAGACTGTATAGCCGGCTTGGAGCTGCGTTTTCACCACGATTTCAATGATAGAACGGTTGTCCCTGCCCTGGCCAGGACATTCCACCTCCCGCCCCCCGGCGGTGCCGCTTCGCGGCGGGGTGCCTCGCACCCCACAGCCCGGCCGCCAAGTCCGGCCCACGGCTCCGCGGTCATTCGTGGGCCTTGCCATAATGCCTTTTACGCGAACCCGCCGGGCGGGTCCGGTTCTTTCCAGACCTTCGCGTAAAAGGCATTATGCCAACTGGGCGGTTCCAGCTACGGCCGCCAGCGGCCTAGCCTCGGGCCGTCCGCCGCCACCCACCCGGCGGGATCTTTACGCCCAACCTCCCGGCTTGCGTCTTCGCAAGACGGGAGGCCCGACGCGTCACCTCAACCAGGCCGAGCGCAGCCGTTGCCGTGCGGCGGCTCAGCTCCGAAGCACTTCGGATCTCTGCCGCGCATTCACTACGGCTTGAGGCACACGCATGCTGCATCGGCTCACGCCCTGGCGCTTGAGCTTGCGTGTGGCCTCCTTCGCGGGAGGCCCGCGAAGGAGGGATGGCGTAAAGAGGTAAGACAAGATGGAGGAGGCCGAACCCAAGACCAGGCATAGGCCCAACGAGGTTGGGCCGTATGTGGAACCGGCCGGTTTGCATAACGTGCTTTACGCGAAGGTCTGGAAGAACCGGACTGCCGAAGGCAGTTTGCGTAAAGCACGTTATGTAACGAGGGAGGTACCCACAGAGAACGGACTACCGCCCGGACGGGCTTGAGTGCGGGGGGAGCCCCTGGGGGCGGTGGTGGAGGCGGGGGACGAAGAAGCGACTAAGGGGAAGAAGGCGTTTCGGATTCGGCGGGATCACTTCTCTTCCGCATGCGGCCGGGGTGGGTCCGGTCGTGGACCTCTTTCAGTTTGCGGATGGCGACGTGGGTGTAGATCTGAGTGGCCGCGATATCGGAGTGGCCGAGCATCGCCTGCACGAAGCGGATATCCGCACCGTTCTCGAGCAGCAAGGTCGCCATGGAGTGGCGGAACATATGACAGGCGCCGTTCTTCCCCACCCCCGAGGCTTCGACGTAACGCTTGACCAAGTGGCCTAGGCTCTGCAAGCTGAAGGGATCACCCCGTCCCGTCAGGAACACTTCGCCCTCATCCTTGAACGAGGCGAGAAGCGGCCGCACTTCGTGCAGGTACTTGTGCAACCACTCCGCAGCCCGCTCCCCAAGGGGTACCAGGCGATCTTTTTTCCCCTTCCCCTCCTGCACAAACACATGGCGTTCGACCAGGTCCACGTAGCCGACTTTGACCCGCGCCACCTCCATCCGCCGCATGCCGGTCGAGTAGAACAGCTCCAGCATGGCGCGATCGCGAAGGCCGAGCGGCGTCCCCACGTCGGGCTGCATCAGGACCACTTCCGCCTCCTTGGCGGATAGAATCGCCTTGGGCAAGGCTCGCGGCACCTTTGGGAGATCCAGGTCGGAAGCCGGATTGTGGAGCAGGTGGCGCTTCTTGCACAGCCAGCGGAAGAAGGTCATGACCGCATGCAGGTAGCTCACCTGGGTGCGCAGGGACAGGGGCTTTCCCTTCTGGGTTTCCTGGTGGAAAAGCTGGCGCTGATAGCGCTCCACCAGGGGCCGGGTCACCTCCGCGATGCCGGTGATGCTCCGCGCCTCGCAAAAGCGGACGAAGTACAGAAGCCGTTCCACCACGCTCAAGACTGCGTCATCGGTGGAGCCCCTAAGGCGCATGCTTTCCCGGAACGGGCCGATGAAGTAGCGCAGGGTGCCCACGGGAACGCCTTGGAACTCGGAGAGGGCTTCCCGGGTTTTGCTTCGCATGGCGCCCTTAAGCGACCGTCACGGCGACTAGGGAGGAAGCGGGCCTTTGGGTACGATAGGATGCCTCGCCATCATCCGTCCGGTATGCGTTTTCCGGGTGCGGCGGGCTTATTTTGCTCCTGCCCTTGTCTTTGTTGGATGAAGTGGCGGTCTTTCCTGCCGGACTCCCCCCTGACCTTGGCCCGACCGGGGGCTGACCGGCCTCTGACCGAAGCGCCAAAGACCCTGACCGGTTTTCACCGTAAGGGTATTCCTCCATCTTTTTTTGCAGTTCGTCCATGTCGATGAGGCCGAGCATGAACTTCCCGCCGTCCTCGCCTTCGCCCCGGTATAGAAGCTCGTATTCAAAGCCAAGGCCCCCGCGCCGATGCACGGCCAGGTATTCCAGCTCCACTAAGCGGCGTAGATGCACCTTCAGGGCCGTATCACCCCATCGGGTGGCCTTCCGGATGTCGAAGCGGCTCAGACGGATTTGAGGCCACTCCAGAGCCTTTTCCCGGGCGATGCCATCGACCAGGCTTTTAAGCAGGTGTAAGAGGCGGCGGGTCTGCGGGGCGAGCTCGTCCAGGGTCCGGCCCAGGACCTCCGCGCAAAGGCAGCCGGCCACGATCACGTCCTGCATTTCCACCTCCACGTATTCCCCGGCTTCCAAGTCCCGCTTGATCGGGCGCTGGTGCTGGTGGAGAAGCGCCAAGGCGTTCATGAGCCCCAGGTACTTGAGTTGGTCCCGCCGAAGGCGGCTTTGCTCGGAGGAGAAGCGGAGATGCAGGGCAAAACGGTTCACGACCTCGAGCGGGCGAAGGAGCCTCTGCACGTTGTGGTGCAAGGCCCGCACCTGGTCGCGCCGCTTCTTCTGTTTCTTGCCCTCCAAGGTTTGGCTGAAGCGCTGCAAGGCCAGGATGGCTTCGGTTTGGGCCCGATCCTCATCCAAAGTCAGAACTAAGCAACGGTTCTTCAGTTCCGGCTCCACCTCCGCGGCCGTGGTCGTATAGAAGACGGCCGTGGGGCCTTCCACGGAGTAGGTTTGCGTGACGAGCTTGCCCGTGGTCGGATCCTTTCCCGGCGCGGCGATGGAGAGGCGCTTTTCCGTGATCAGCATCTTGAGGGCGTACGCGGCCTTCTGCATGCCGCCGTCCTCGGCGATGGACAGGGCCTTGTGCTTCAGGTCCTGGCCTTCCATGTAGAAGAGCGCCTGGCCGGTCAGGGCGCTGTACTGGGTCTTGTCTTCGGGCGGAAGCAGGGCCAAAACCGCGTCCATGAGCGAGGACTTGCCCGAGGCCGAGGAGCTTTGGATCAAGACCGACAACGGGTCATCGAGCTTGCGACTCACGGCGCAGAGATAGCCGACAAGCTTGTTGGTTTCCTCGCCCACATAGCCACATGCTGTCAGGTCTTGGATGATGTGTTCGGTGAGGTCCGGGGCTTTCAGGTAGGCCAGGGCTTCGGTTTCTTCGTCCGGCTTCATCGCGTAGACGGCCGCGGCCTTGGGGAGAAGGGCCTCGGCTATTTTTTCCTCCTGCAGGCGTTCCAGGAGCAAGAGGATGCGGCCGAGGTCGCGCCTTAGAACCGGCTGTTCCACCTTCACCTCCGAGGCCGCATGGCTGACGAAGTGATCGCGGGCCTTGGCGCTGTAGAAGTCGAGCGTGTCGAGGTGATAGCGATCCTCGATGGAGACGCGGAGGTTCACTTTCAGGATCTCGTAGGAGAGGTTCTTCAAGAGGCCGCGCACACGATAGCGGCGATCGCCGAGCGTGATGTGCACGTCCCCGCCCTGCCAGTTGTGCGGCACCTCCGGGGTCGAGGGCGCTTCTGGCTTCGCCGGGACAGCCTCCGAGGCGGCGGCTAAGGGAGAAGAGTTTAAGACTTCGCCGGTTTCCTCATCCACGGTTTCGCCGGTGGGAAGGATGACGGGTTTCTTCGGTGCCCCCTTCCCCATCCACGCGGCGGCGTTGAGGAGCGTGGACAGCGCGGCTTCGGGCTCCGGTGTCTTGCAGATATATTCATTGGCATCCATCGAGAGCGGGAACTGCACGCGTAAGGCTTCGAGGCCTTCACCCATGAGACGGTCCCCGAGCTTCACGGCCGCGCGGTCGCCGGCGTCGTCGCGGTCGTAGGCGATGAAGACGCGGCGCACGCCGCCGGCAAGCATGGCCGACAACATTTCCTCCGTGAAGCCTTCGACACCATAAGCGCAGGTGACGTTCTTGAAGCCGTGCACCCAGAACGACAGCGCATCGATGAGGCTTTCGCAGAGGATGAGATCGCTATAGGTGGTCGCGATAGGGTTGAAGATCCCGCGATGCGGTCCCGGCAAGTACAGGTGGAAGGCCGTGCCCGGGCGCAGGTTATCCAGGACCTTGCGGCCATACAAGTTCTGCGTGCGGCCGTGTTCGTTGAGGATGGGAACGACGAGCGATCCGGTCAAGTGTTCATGCCCGCTTGCACGATACACACCGATCTTCTGCAGGCGCTCGCGGATGGCCGCGCCGGCTTCCCTGTTTTTCTCCGGAAGGCGAAGCCCTAACGTCCGGTCGGCGAAGCCGAGTTTAAAGTGGCTGATGGCTTCGGCGCTCCCTAAGCCGCGGTGGTGCAGGTATTCCAAGGCCTTCGGCGATTGCTTCAAGGTGTCGTGGTAGAAGGCCGTGACCTGATCTAAAAGCGCCTGGTCGTCGGCGTCTAAGGTGAGAGGGCAGGCAAGCTTTCGCGTAGTGGATTGGCTTACGATCTTCTGGCCGCTAAGGAGAGAAGCCGCTTTACCTTCGGACAGGATTTCCACGGCGTGGCGGAACGAGATGCCTTCGGTCTTCATCACCCAGTCCACGACGCTCCCGCCCACTTGGCAGGCGCCCAGGCAATGCCATAGGCCCTTTGACGGCGTGATCACCAGGGACGGAGTCTTGTCGTTATGAAACGGACAGCGGCCAATGAGATCGGCCGTGCCATGGGGCTTCAGTTCGACGCCTTTGGCGCGGACCAGGGCGGCCAGGTCAATCTCGCTTTTGATGCGGTCCAGCTCGATCTGCGGGATTCGGGGCATGCCTGGCCTCCTCCTTGAAAACCCCGTCAAGGGGGAAAATGGGGTTTTTACCTGTTTGCAGAATAATAACTTTAGGTTATATTCGTCAAGGCATGTGTATAACCGGCACTATACTTTACAGCGTGAACTTCAAAACCACGCTGAAGCAGCTAAGGAAAAAAGCGGGCCTGACCCAGGCCGAACTGGCAGTGGCCATTGGCACCAGCCAAGCGGCCGTGGCCCACTATGAGGCTGGAATTAAGGCCCCAGAGTTGGCCAAGCTTCCTGCCATCGCCAAAGCCTTAGGAGTGACTGTAGCGGAGCTATTCGAAGAGGGACAGACCGGCCAGCAGGCGGCTAAGGCGAGGGGCAACCCGAACCGCAGGACCGTCAAGCTGCAGAAGGCCTTCGAAAAATTAAAGCCCGTCGAACAGCAGCTAGTGCTTAAGCAGGTGGAGGGGTTAGCGGGACAGAAGTAGAAATGATTGAACGCGTCACCCCGCACCTGGTCACCCTGGTTTATCATGCGGTCCTAAAATCCTTTAACCGCAGGACTGTTTTTGCAAACTTCCTGCGGCAGTGTGGCTTTCCTGAATCGCTGCTTTCAACTTGGCTCCAAGAGGAGTCAAAGCGCGTTCTCTTGGATCGCACTTTACCTCAGCTGCAAAAGACCGACGCCTACAATGCCTTCATCCTAAGAACGGCCAAGGCATTGGCCGAGCAGAAAAGCTTTCCCGATCTAGAGTTCAACGAAAACACCAAGCATATGGTCGCCGATGCAAAAAAAGCCGTCTCTGATCTTAAGGAGTTTTTAAACCAACAGGAAGACGAGGTCGGGAAGCGGAAAGAGAAAGAAGCCGCCCAGAAGCGTCTGCGGGAAAAGCAAACCGAGGCCGCACAAAGCCGCCAGAGCCTGGAACGGCTCAACGGCAGCCTGGAAGAACTATGTCGGCAAATCGGAACGCAGCAAGCCGGATATGCGTTTCAGGATTGGTTCTTCGAGCTATTGGAATTCTGCGAAGTCGTGAATCGTCGCCCCTACGTCCAGGATGGGAGACAGATCGACGGATCTCTGACTATAACGGGAACGACCTATCTCACCGAACTTAAGTTCACCAAAGGTCAGGCTGATGCTCCGGATGTCGACGTGTTTCTTGCCAAGATCCGCACCAAAGCCGACAACACTATGGGCGTCATGGTCTCCATGTCGGGATATTCCAGCGTCGCAATCAAGGGAGCTTCAGGACCGGCTACGCCGCTCCTGCTGCTTGATGCAAATCACTTGTTCTTGGTTTTGCGGGGCGTGCTGGGCTGGGAAGAGGTCGTAGACCGGGTTCGGCGGCACGCCTCCCAAACAGGAGAGGCCTACTTAGCCGCATCTGCGTTCGGCGGGAATTAGCCGGAAAATTTCCTTCTTTTTTAGCTGATTAGATCTTTGCTAAAAATGGCAGCCCATATTCCACAAGATCTTTCTTGACCAAATGCAAAACCGGCGCCACGGTTTTCAAAGCCTCTTCATCGGGGATTTTCCTGGCCCCTTCAATCGCAGCCTTTAGTGGATCCGTTTTAAGAAGAGTAAGTTGCTCCCCAACCGGCCACCAATAATCCTTGCCCATTGAAAGCACCGGCAACCTACACAAATACTCCTGCTCGTCCTTAATCGCATCAGCAGGCTTCACAAAAGATGGACGCATTTTAAGCTCGGATAATCTTTGTAGCCTTGACCAACCAACTTCCACCGTAAATTCATCAGCTCCAGTAGGAGATGGGGATAAAATGATGAAGCACCAAGGCCCTTCATTTTTTTTTAAGCAGAAAACCTTTTGCCCCGCGAATGAACCATCAGTGGGCTTAAACGGCTTATACTCATTTGCGACTTCGACGATCAAATCATCGAACAGCTTACGCAATAATTTTCCATACTCTTTTTTCATGAATCCTTCATTTCGAAGCTGCGCCAGAAAGGACAAAAAGTCTCACCCACTCCAACAGACCCGTAAAACCATGGATATGCTGATAGACTCCGGCTCCGGGACCCAATTCCTGAGTCAACAGAGTCAGCTCACTTGCAGTGGGAGCCTTAAATGTGAACAGAATAACTTGGGCGCCCTCTTGGATAGCTTCCTCAGAAGATGCCGCCAGTCGAATTTGCGACGCAGCTCGAGTCAGGGCTTCGCCAGCCTTTGAGGGTAACTTGTATTTTACTTCGATCAGCGCAAGATTTTCGCCCGATTTGATGAAGAAGTCAATGAATCGACGGCCTTCTTCGCCAATTAGCCTATAGTTCCGCGAAATCCCACCCACGCCAACAAATTCTTGCAGAATTGCCGCAGCTTCTTGTTCAACAGCCAGCCCAAGATTTCTTAAGGCGGCACCACCTACCGATTTCGAAATGGCAAACCCTGCGCCAACGGCTTGAATTGAAAGGGTCATTCTGACATTAATTGCAACTACAAGTTCACCAATGGAAATCCTGCCACTAGGATCACTAAAGTTAACAGGGTTGGCATTGGCATAGAGATACCGGTGCAGACTAACCGGCGCTTGCGGATCCCCTCCATAGGGATCGACGCCGACGAAGCGACCCGTTCCCGGATCCATCCACCTGGCCCGGTTGTAGTAGAACCCGCTATTTCCGTCGAGTTGTTCGCCCACATATCGGAAGTCGTTCACAGTGGAGCCACTGGAAAAAAGATTCTCTCCAAATGAAGTGTAGTACATCGAATCCGTGATCGCACCAATAGAGTCAGCCAACATCCGGACCGACCCCTGCCCATCAGCCAGGAAGTACTTGGAAGTACCATTCCTACGCTGGCTGACCCGCTCTAGCCCGTATACATGTTCTACTACCAACCCATTGCTCCCATCGGTCTGCGCAATCACCTGGCCATAAGGCAAGAGCGGATCGATCAGATACTGCCTCACTGTCCCGCCGGTATTTTCCTTTACACGTCTTCCATCGGCGTCATACGCATACTTCACGCTCGCGCTGGGCGTGTGGAGGGAGTCGAGGCGGTCCTCATCCACCCATGAATAGTGGTTCGTCAGTATCCGCCCCGCCGGGTCATAGCCATACCGTGTCGAATCGGTCCCATCCCACTCGCTGAGCAGTTGGTCCCGGTTGTTGTAAGCATAGGTCGTCGTCACGCCGCGATGCCCCTTCGTCAGCCGGTTCCCAACCGGGTCATACGTGTAAGTCATAGTGTCGGTATGGCTCCCCGTCCGCCGCTCGCTCTTGAGGCGGTATAGGCTGTCGTAGCCGTAGAAGACCTTACTGCTGTCCTTCTCCGTCACCTGCGTACGAATCCCGGCCGCGTTCAAGGTATAGGCATAGTGGGCAAGGATGCTATTCCCTGATCCGTAGCTTCTAACCCGGATCAGGCGGTTGAGGTTGTCGTATTTGTACTCCGTAGAGGTGCTGTTCGGAAACGTCACCCCATCACGATTGCCCACGGCGTCGTAATGGTAGGTGGTGGTTTTGCTTTGCGGGGATACCACCGTCGCCATGCGATTCAGGACATCGTACGTATAGGACGTGGTACCAAACGGTGTGATGACGGAGGTTCGATTGCCTTGGGCATCGTAATGGTTTTCCAGGGAATCCCCGTTGGGATGCCCCTCGCCGGCCAGACGACCCCGGTTGTCATAGGAGAAAGTGGAAGGGCCCCGGTAGTCGGTGACGGTTTCGCGCTTCCCATCCGGCGTGTAGGTGGTCGTCACCTCATGGCCGCTGTTGAAGTGCTTGCGATAAACCTCGCGGTCCATGGCATCGTATTCGAAGGCGGTGCTGTCCGTGCCTTTCACATGGGAAAGCATAGCTCCATTGGGGGTGTAAGTCCAGCGTTCCGGGTCCCCATTGGGATAAGTCCTTGATACCATGCGATTTAAAGCATCATAGGCCATGGAAGTTGTGTGGCCGTTGGCGTCCTTTTGGGTGAGGCGGTTGTTGTTCGCGTCATAGGTATAGCTGGTGCTGTCTCCCTCGGCATCCTTGACGGCCGCCAAGTTCCCGGCCGCATCGTAATGGAAATGGGTGATGAATCCCATCGGATCCGTTTCGGAGATTTTACGTCCTGCGGCGTCATAGTCGATACCACGTGAGGTCGCGTTCGGATAGGTGGTCAGGATCAGGCGATCATAGTCATCGTAGGTGTATTCCGTACGATGGTTCAGGGCGTCGATCAGGGCGGTTTTCCGTCCTGCCGCATCGTACTCGTATTGGGTGATATTCCCCAGGGCGTCCCGGACGGATAAGTTGCGACCGGCTTCATCGTAGGCGTATTCGGTGGCGTTGCCTCTGGCATCGACGTTGCGGATCCTGCGCCCCAAGGCATCATACTCCGTGGTGGCATAGCTCAAATCCGGGAAGATGGTTTTCACCAGGCGGTTCGCGAAATCGTATTGCATCGTGGTGGTGCGCCCGACGGCATCGGTCAGGGTCGCCACGTTGCCTTGGCCGTCGTAGGTCCGCGAAGTCACGGTGGAATCCGCCGCGGTATCGGCGATTTTATCCCCCAGGTTATTGTAGGCCGAAAGTGTCGAGCGGCCCAAGGCATCGATGCGTTTCACGATTTTGTTGATGGCGTTGTATTGGGTTTTGACGGTGTCGCCCAGGGAATTGACTTCGGCCACGCGGTTGCCGTTGTTGTCGTAGCCGAAGCGGGTCGTGTCTCCTTTGGCATCCACCTGGTAGAGCAGGTTCCCGGCCGCATCGTGGCCGAAGCGCAGGATATGGCCCAGGGGGTCGGTGGTGGACAGCAGCCACCCCGAAGCATTGTAGGTATGGGTGGTGGCATGTCCCAAGGCGTCCGTCTCGGCGAGGAGATCGCCCTTGGAATCGTAGGTGCGTTTGGCTTGGACCGTCCCATCCGGGCCGGTTTCCTGGATCAGGTTGCCCACGCCATCATAGTCGTATTCCGTGGTGCGTCCCAAGGGGTCCGTTACCGTCAGGGGTTTGCCCTGGGAATTGTAGGTGCGGATGGTGGTATGCCCCGATTCATCGGTACTGGAAACTTCGTTGCCGTTTTCATCATAGGTGGATGATTTCAGCGTGCCATCGGGGGACAGGGTGGACAACAGGTTATCGGTCGAATCATAACTGTAGAACCATTCATTGCCGGCATCGTCCATCTTGCGGGTCACGTTGCCGTGCAGATCGTAGCCATAGGAGGTGACGTGGCCTTCGAAATCCATCACCTCTTCCAGGTTATGGTCGATATCGTGGTTCATCCGCAGGGTATCGCCGGCGGCATTGATCTGGCGCAGGATCCGTCCGTCGTCATCGTACTCCGTCCGGTTGGCGAGCACGCCGCGGGCATCGACGATTTCATTCAGGTAGCTGTCCGGGCCGTACCGGAAAAGCGTGGTATTGCCGTTCGGATCCACCACCCGGCTCAGATTGCCCAGCACATCGTACAGGTAATGCACGCTGCGACCCGCGCCGTCGCTGATTCCCGTGATGCGGCCTTGACCGTCCCGGGCGAAATCGATTTCGCTTCCGGTCCCGTGCTTGACGAAAGAACTATCCCATTCGACCTTGTTCCCGGAGGCATCTCCGGACTCGATCACGCCGCCCTTTCCCTGGTCGATGATGAAGTAGCTGCCGTCGAAAAGGGTAAGCTTGTACACCTGGGGATTGTAAGTCTCTTCGAATGTGCCGTTGATGTCGAACAGCTCTCCGCCCACGACCATGAATTCCCCGGCATCCAGGGCCTCGAGGGTGCCGTAGGAACCGGGTTTGGCGGCATAGATCATGGTTCCGAAAGCCGGGACGAACGGGCTGAAGAATCGGGGTTCGGCGGTGAATTCTTGCTTACGCCCGCCCGGCAAGGTGACGGTTACGGTATGGGGCTTTTGGGGATTGATTTCGTAATGGGGGATGAATCCGGAAACGATATCGATAGACCATTCGGATCCTTGGTTCCGGTTCTCGCTCAGGGTCACCGAACGCAGGCCCATTTTCCAGCCGATGCCGAAATCACCTTGGGTCTTGATGCGGCTGTCATAGGTCCGCGACACGTTCAAATCCAAGCCCGCCATGGGCAAGGTCAGGTCCTGGAACGCCAAGGTGAAATTGCCGATTTTCTTTTCCCCGGTCACGTGCACTTGCGTCGACGCCGAGTTCGCGTTTCCGCTCCGATCATACACGTCCAAGCGGATTTGGTAGTCGCCGTTAACGAGAGTGGTGGCATCGATTTCACCCAATTCTTTGTTGTCGACGGGGCTATCCGAGCGGAGGAACTCCACCCAGGTTCCCGTGGAAACCTCGCGGTAGCTCAATGTGTAGTAGGCCAGATGCGCGTCGGTGGCCGTGCCGATCACTTTCACGCGGCTATAGACGGTGGAATCCTCCACGGGACTGGCCAGCATGGCCGTCGGCGCCGTCGCATCCCCGCCCAGGGGGGCCACCGCAAAGGCATCGGTTGCGAGCGCGCTATTGCCGCTGACGTCATAAGCCGCCACCTTGGCGGTGAAACTGCCGGGGCGCATGGCCACGTATTCGGCCGCCCCATCCTGGACCGGAAGGTTCATGCCATCCACGTTGACCCATAGGCGCATCGGATCCAGCGCCATCTCATCGGAGGCATCCACGGTGAAGGTCACGATATCGCCGGCGTCCGGATTGGCGGGGGAATGGGAAAGCGATACGGTGGGCGGCGTATTGTCCGCGGAGGCGCTGACGCGCAGGATCCCGGTTCCATGTCCCAGGTTCCCGGACGTATCCTCGGCGGTGGCGGCGAACAGGTACTCCCCGCTTTCAGTGGGCGTGAAAGTGTATTGATTGCCCGTAAGGGTGGCGGGGCTGCCGTCCAAGGTAAGGGCGGTGGAAGCCGTTCCCACGTTGTCCCTGGCGTGGACCGTTACTGTGACCGGATGGCCCGGTTGGATGGGGTTCTGGGAAAAACTCACGTTGACGCCTGGGGGGATGTCATCCGGCAGCAAGGTGATCTGCCAGCTTTGATGAGCCGAGCCCCCATGGCCGTCCGCCGCCGTGAGGCCGACATCGGCGACGGCTCCAGGTGTGGCAGGCGTATGCCATAGGACGAATCCGCCGCTTACCGACATGCCCGTGGGGTTGGTGGTGAGGAAATACGAGGGGGAATCCCCATCGGCGTCCACGGCCTTGGATGCATAGACGTAGTCCGCGCCGGCCACGGCGGTGGTGGGCGGCGTGGTCACGAATCCCGGCCTATGATTGCCCTCTTCTTCCGGGTCTTCCACGTGCAAGGTGAAGGATTGCGAATCGACCCCGCCGCGCGCATCGGTCACGACCACTCGCATCAAAAGGGAATCACCCGCGGCCCAGGCAGGCTGGAAAGGGATCCAGGTTAGCTTGTTGCCGTTCAATTCCGGTTTGGCGCCGGAATGGCCCTCGCAATTGAGGCAGTCGGCTTGATATTCCAAAACTTCCCCGTCCGAATCATCGGCAAGGATGGTATACCGGAATACATGCGAGATAGGAATGCCGACGGTATTGATGGGAACGGAAGCATCCGGAACGGAAACGATCTCCGGCGGATGATTCGACGCATTGCCTATATAGATAAGTAGGGAAGCCATGGTGGTGGCCTGATGCGGATCGGAAACCGCCACCGTCACCGTGCAACGCGGCAGCCCTTCCGGCGGAGTCCAGGAAAGGATCCCCGTTTCCGGGTCGATGGCCATGCCAAGGGGGGCCCTGGAAAGGCGGAATGTGACCGCATCTCCGTCCGGATCGGTGGCATGTAGCGTGTCCAGGAAGGCCGTGGCGGGTTCCGCGTACCGATGCCCCGGATTTTCGGCCACGGGAGCGTGGTTGTTGACCATGACGCTCAGAACCACGGAATTGTTAATCTCATCGATTTCGTCCAATCCGCCATTGCCATGTCCGCTATCGTCGGCGGCGATGCGGAACGTGAACGCGCCTTTCAGGCTGTCGGCCACGGGATAGCGCAGGATAAAGTACTCCCCCGCTTCCAGGCGCGAGGGGCTTTTGAAGGTCGTGAGTTTTGATTGGGCTCCGGAGTGGCCGGCATACACGGTGACCGGGATTCCGGCAGGCAGGGCCAGAGCCCCCCCATTGCCTACGCGGACCATCAGCGTATCGTGGCCCGAGGTGTCCCGGACGAATTGCGGCAAGGAGGCGGTCATGTCCACGCAGGCATAATGCCCTTCGGTGCACTGGACGTTGACGGTATTTTTGGCATTCCAGTATTCGGGTTCGAATCGTGGAATGGAGCCATCTTCATTGATGTTTACGATTGTATTGTCTTTTTGATTGAATTGGGTGCGGGCTCCCACCCAGGTCGGGTTTGAATACGCCCTTACAATGAGGCTGTTCGTACTATCGGGATCGGCCCCCCCGACGACTATATCCGCATGGGAATCGTTGTCGACGTCCGCGACGATAATTGAAGTCGAACTATTACTTGAGTTGATTTTGCCTAAAGTATTTCCTGCGGCGTCGAGAATATAGAGCGAATCGTGCGTTTGAAGCAGGATTTCCGGCACGCTGTCGTCGGCAAAATCGAAGACTGTTCCACGCCCCCAGTTTCCGCTCGGAAACACTCGATAAGTGACGGAGCCGTCCTCCAAATTCGTGCTTGCGAAATAGGGTAAGCTTGCAGCGTGGGAGGGATCCGAAACGAAAGTAGCCAATACCGAACCGATTCGATACTTGATCCGGCGGGAACCGGTACCATAGAAAATGTCATCGGCATCACTATATTCGAGCGCTGATAGGAATCCCGGGGGAGGTGATACAACCGTGGCTGGAATAATGCGCTCGGGTTCCGCGAGAGTACCGTAAATCTGGACCGAACCGATGGAATCCCCAGACCAACCGAAACGCGACTCGAGTATCTTGGGGAGGGATCCGGTGTCCGTCCTCGCGACAATTGGGTAAGTCGTCGCGCCTTGTTCGAACCGGTGCAGGACGGCTTTTTCCTTGTAGCCGAAAACCGTCAAGCCGAGATCCGCATCGGTAGGCATGAGATCGGATTGCGCGACAATTTCCTTGAACCCGTCGCCATCAAGATCGACGGGAAATCCCTGCAGGAAATTAGCACTGAAGTGGTCTGGAAATACCTGGCGGCAGTGATGGTTGAACACATTATGGCCCCATATGATTTCGGGTTTTCCGTCCCCATCCATATCGCTTATGCTCAATTTCTCCGTAAAGGTGAAAGTAGCCGCGTTGGGCTGCCAATTACTGGAGTCCTTTTTATTCCCGAATTTATCCAAAATGGTCACGCGACGATTACTGGAAAAAAACTGCCCCTCGATCACGGCTATGTCGGGTACCCCGTCTCCATCGACATCACCAATGGCAGGTGTGGACGGCCACTCGACGTAGAGGTCCTTTTTCCACAATTCGTGGCCATCGCGTCCATCCAGCAACATCACCTTCCCTGCCGATCCAGAAATGCTATGGAGGATCACGAATACTTCTGGAACATCCGATTGATCGTACTTTCCGTCCCCATTATCATCGGTAAAGTGACCGACAACCGGAGTGTTCTGGACGGAGGAAAAACCGGTACCGGCGGTATCGCGCCATCCCCATTTCAATTTCGGCTTGTAGTCCACCGTCAGCGGAATCTTCTTGCACTGCGCCATGCTATGAATTCCGTTGTTCGATTCGTCCGTCTCGGAGATCAGGTTTGCCTGGTCCACCGCGGCACTGATGCGGTTCCCGTTGAAGGTCAGCCCGCCTGATACGGCAATGTTCAAGGCAAGGGTATCCCCCGCCGCCAAAGGAATTTCGACGCTCGTCCCTCCCAGGTACAAATCGGTATCGTGTGCATAGCGTTGATCCTTGTTCTTGTCTTCGAAGATGACGATTTGGAAAGAATCGGCCACGGCGGATCGGCCTTGGTTCGTGACCACCAAACGGACGAATCCACCTGACTGCAAGCTTATTGGATTGACCGTCATGTCTTTGGTGGTAAGGGAAACCGGAGTCAGGTCCTTGGAGTCCGGGCCGCGTGAAATCTTGTAGCGGACTCGGAAATGGAAAGGCAGGGAATCACCCGCAGAAGGCGACTGCGCAAAGACTACACCGGTCGGGACGGTGTCATTGTCAATCCAGGAACTATCTTTTCCCAGCGCCTTGGTTTTAAGGATGGAATCCGCTTCCAGAAAGGACTTGCCGATGAGATTCGGCACAAGCGTTCCCGCATACACTTCCAATTTCAAAGAATCGGTATTCAGGGCAGAATCAATCGCTGTCAGTACGATTAGATTGGCTTCCGAGGAATCCATGTGATGATGAACTGGAGCTTGCGAAACGCCATCGACCGACCAATGGATATCCACCGAGGTGTCGATGATAACCATGGATTGCCTGGGCGAATCAAGTGTCACTACGGGAGGCAGATAATCGACGTGGACGAGGATTGTATCGCTTGACGAATTGCCGGCGGCATCGCTTGCCGCTCGGACAATGAGATTCGCGCCAAAGGCTAAGGGGTTTGCAAAGGTTTCCGTGGTTTGGGGCACGCCATCTACCGTCCAGGCTACTTCCGAGTAATTCAATTGGGTGTAAGAACCGTCCGCCGGACTGGTGATTACCACCACCGGAGCCGTCATGTCGCGGTAGACCCGGACCGTATCCGCGCCCACGTTCCCGACGGCGTCGGTTGCCGAGCGAATGATGTAATGGGCGCCGTCCACGGCGAGCGCCTCGGTGGTTCCGGCTGTCTGGGTCACCCCGCCCACGGTCCAAGCCACCGAAATGGAGGAGACGTTGTATAAATGATCGGCATCCGGACTAGTAATCACCACCACCGGAGGCACGTTATCCCAATACACATGGACCGTATCGCGCCCGGTGCCTCCCGCATCGGTGGAAGAAACGATGACCTGATTGTCGCCGGGTTCCAAAACAAATGATTGGCTGTCGGGGACGGAATTGACCGTGTAGTGCACCAGGATTGAACTCGAACCGACGGTCGTATCCTCGGAAGGCGAAGTGATAACCACTACCGGCGGGGAGGGTGGCACTGATCCGGTCCCATCCGAAGGCCGATACAAGAACACGCTTGAATCCGTCGAATTCACCACCACGAACACATTGTACTTGGGCACATAACGCCACCGCCCATAGGTCCCCATTTCCTGCGGCGCGTTCGGGGTCACGGTATTGCTGTCGCTCGGAGCGATATCGTGGCACGTATACGTGCTGTCCATGGTGACGACATGGGTCCCCCCCGCCCAACCCACCATCTTCCGGAGCACCGGATCCCATTGGAAACCCGGCGCATCCACGCCCAAAAGGGCCTCGCAATCTGTGGTTTCCAGTTCCGGGTTGGGGATTTCCCCTTCCTCGGAAAGGTCCCAGGAATACGCATGCCCAGTCCCGATGGAAATCATATGGTTGGTGGAAGGCATGATGGCCGCCGTCTGATCGGGATCAATCCCATCGCTGGTCCACTCATCCCCATGATCGGTCAACGTCTCCGTGCCCGGATCGTATTCGGACAGCCAGGCGCCGGCATTGCCGAAAAACCAGAGTTTTCCCGTCTCGGGATGACGCGCGCTCACCCCGTCCCGAGGAGAAGTGACGTCTCCGGGAGAGTCCCAAGTGAAAGTGGACAGATTCAACTGCAACAGGGTTGGCCAGGTTGTGGAATTCGTAGCCGTAAAAGGCAATCCGAAGATGACGATCTTGTCCGTGGTCGAATCGTATTCGATCTGGTCATAGGTGTATCCGGGCCGGGGCTGCTGGAGATCCGGGTCTTCCCCGCCGTTGAAGTAATATGGGGACTCCTCGTCCCGTTCGTCATATTCCGAAGCGCCATCCTTGATGCGCAGCCATTTCAGGGAGTCCAGATCGAAGGCATAGACTTCATTGCCCGAATAATCGCCCGACCCGCCTGCTCCCGCCAGGATCAGGCGACTGCGTCTGGAATCGAACGCACCGCCGTTCCAACCCATCCGCCCATCAGGTCCCCCACTCCCGGGGGGCGTGGGGGTTTGCAATACTTCGGACAACTTGGAATTCGGGACCTCGTACCAGCAGCGGGTGCAAATGTCCGGAAAGGCGCCGGATGCCTGGCAAACGAACAGGGCGAGGAAAGGTAGGAGGCGGCGCATCAGTCGTTGCCTCCTGCGTTCCGGGTGGAATCGGTACTGGGCGGCAAATAGGCGATCAATGCCCCGGCCGCGCTCCGCATGGCCCCATCTCCGCCTTGGGAGGCGGCCCGAATGGTGGAATCATGCGCGGGGACATATTCCGGGAACAGGTCCAACAGGCGCATTCCCGACAATTTTTCCGGATTCTGGCCCGCCAACAGGTTCCCGATTACCTGATCGGGATCCTTGGTCCCGTAGCGGAGCGCCTTCCTGAGGGCCGCATCGGTGGGAGTCTCGGCCAGGAGCCTCACGGCCTCCTGGAGGATTCCCGGATGGGTGAGGCTATCGTCCCGATAGAACAAGGCCGCCATGCGGGCGCGGTTTCCGGAGCAATGGGCCAGCAGGTAGTCCCTGGCATAGGGTTCCCCGATGGTGGCGATGACTTTTACCTGATCCAGGCTTTGGCTGGCGCTATCCGAAGCGAGCAGGGCTTTGTAGATGGTTTGGTTGGCGGATTTGTCACCGGCTTGGCGGTTGACGCGCACCTTTTCCGCCAAGCCCTTGTAGGCCGCGTTCCGGACCGATGAGTCGCCGGCAACGAGGAATTGAAAATAAATCGGAGCCGCTTCGACGGATGGGAATTTATCCAAGCTTGCGATCACGGCGGCTTTAAGCGGACCGGGCGTGGAGGCGCGACGAAGCATGCCCAGGAGAAACGTGGGAATAGCGGCTTGGTTACCGGCATTCAATTGCTTGCGGCCGGAAACCATGACTTGCAGCCACTCCATGCGACCCTCGGCGGACGCGGTGGTATCGCCAGCCTTGAGTTCGAAGGAGGCCAGGCAGGCATCAGAAAAGGCCCGGTCCATCGCCAGACGGAACTCCCTGCGGAACCTTCCCATCTGCTTCAAGGCCTCCGGATTCCGTCTAAGACCGCGTTCCAATTCGGAATAATCGGAAACAAACCCGCAACCTGGAGCATGCGCCAGGATGAGCTGCCTCGCTGAAGCGACGTTTTTTCGGCTGAGCGCGGCAATCAAGTCATCCGACCAACCGCTTGGATACGCATCCACGCAGATAACGGACATGATCCAAAGGGCTTTTATAAAGCGGGTAGGCAGCATAGGACGGCTCCTTGGCGCGGTAAGCGAATCAGCAAGCGAAAGCCTAGCAATTCTTTTTTTGACGACCCGGAATTTCCCGGATGGAAAATGTGATCCGCTTATCAATTAATGCCAAAATGGTTTTATGCTACTTCATCAGCAGCCAAATCCCCGCAGAAATATTTCTGGCAGTTCACCTTTTATCTTGCGGCTTTGGAACGGAATTTCCGGAAGATGTTGATGCTTCCGCCCAATGACCCTTTTCGCATCTCGATTCAATCCATGGACTTCAAAAAAAATCCGCGCCGGATGTCTCTTCTTTTGATGCGCGCAAATGGAATCCGGAAATCAGGACGGAACTCCGTAGACAATTCAAGTGCGCCTAAAATCAGGATACGCACATTTTGTGCGTATTTATTTTCAGAGTGCTCTTAAACCGGAATAGGATCCATTTCGGTCCAATTGTTGAATGGGAAATTCAACCGGGGAACAGGACCGATTACTTATCGCCCGGCAGGATTTCCACCCCAATCACGTCCAGGCCGGAACATACCCTTCTTCGGCAAGCCCACGCATCCGCGCCTCCAACGCCTCCTTGAACCCTGCGCTGTCCTCTCGGTAGCGCAAAGCCTTCCCCACGAACACGTCGCAATGATGCGGCACCAGGATCGCCTCCCCTTTGGGCAGGGACTTTCCCAATCCGCGCATGAATACCGGAACCACCGGCATGTCCGGAAACCGCTTGCCCAGCTTGCAGATGCCGGCCTTGAACCCGCTGATGGCCTCGGGCTCGCCGCGCGTCCCTTCCGGAAAGAACAGCAGGATGTCCCCCCGCGCCAGCGCCTGGTAACAAGGCTCCAGGGGATCCGCATCGGGCGCGTCCTTCGACCGGGAACGCGTGATGGGGATGATGCCGATGATGTTTAGCGAGAACCAGGCCAGCAAGCCGTTCCGCAGGAAATAATCGGCCGCGGCCACGGGACGCACCTTCCGCAGCAGGGACAATGGCATCAAGGTCATCAGGACCATGGTATCAAGGTGGCTGTTATGGTTCGCGGCGATGACCGCCGGCCCTTGGGAGGGAAGCCATTCGCGGCGGCGCACCTTTAGCCCCAGCACCACCATGACGATGGGCCGGATGAGGCACAGGAAGAACACCGGGCGGAGGACGGCGGACAGCGGGCCCATCAATAGTGGAAGTAGTAGATGAAATGGAAGAACAGGGGCGCCGCGTAGGTGAGGCTGTCGATGCGATCCAGGATGCCTCCGTGGCCCGGCAGGGTGGCGCCGGTATCCTTCACGCCCAGGTCCCGCTTGATGGCGGAGATGGTGACGTCCCCCAGGAATCCGCCCACGGAAATGAGGAGGCCCGCCAGGAGGGATTCCGGGCGCGTCAGAGGCGTGAGCAAGGGCGCGAGGAAAAAGGAAAGCGTTAGGGTGGTGGCCATCCCGCCCAGGAAACCTTCCCAGGTCTTGTTCGGGCTCACCAGGGGCGTGATCTTATGCTTGCCGAAGGATTTGCCCCACACGTATTGGGATACATCGTTGAACTGGGTCAGGAAAACCAGGTACAGCAGCAGGGCGGGTCCGCCTCCCGCGGGATTGCCGGCGGCGGGAAGCGCCAGCAGATAGGCCATGTGCCCCAGCGAGAACACCGTGATCATCAGGCCCCAATGCAGGGTCCCGGCCGAGTGCAGGAAATCATGCGTCTCGCCCACCGCCACCATGCGCGCATTCAGGATGAAGAACATGTACACGGGGATGAAGATGATGAACACCCCGTACCATTCCAGCCCCACCCACAGGAATTGGAACGGGATGGACAGGTAGGCCCAGAACAGCACGCGGTGATCGGCCCGCCGGGTGGGGATCATGGACAGGTATTCCTTGAGGGCCAGGAAGCTCAGGAAGGCGATGAACACCAGGGAGATTTTCTTGTTGATGGTCACCGCCAGGCAGAATACCGTGGCCATCACCCACCAGGTGCGCACCCGCATGGACAATTCCCCGAAATCCTTTCCCGGCTTGAACCGCTTGAGGATCGCCACCATGAGCGTGGCGAATACCAGGATGCCGACGATGCCGGCCATGGCCCAGAGCACGTTGGGGGAGAATCGGGACAGGAAGTTCATGCGGGCTCCGTGGCCAGGGCCCGGCGGGCCCGGTTAATCATAGTCCAGAGGGAAAGCGCCGCGAGCGCCGCGAAGAACCAGGCCAGCCAGGCGCCCGGCTTGGCGCCGCATCCCAAGGCCAGCGCCAAGGCCCCGAAGGCGAAGGCGCGATCGCTTTTCCCGAAGGGCCCGTCATAGCGCCGCTCGGCCCCTATCTGGATGGCCACCACGCCCATCATTTCCACCATGATGGCCGCTGCCACCACGGCCACCAGCCAGGCGGCGGGGACGCCTGGCACCCATGCCAAGGGAAGATAGAGCGCGCTGTCCGAGGCCACATCCCCCATCTCGTTCAGGATGGCGCCCAGCCGGCTTTTCATGGCGAACTCCCTGGCCAGCATGCCGTCCACGGCATTCAACGCCATGCGGAGGAACAATACGGCGGGAAGGCAGAACAAAGGCCAGGCCGCTTGGGGCCGCAACGCGATGGCCATCCCTCCCAGGGCCGAAAGCAGGAAGGCGCCTACGGTGACCTGGTTGGCGGTGACCCCGGCCTTGGCCAGGCCGCCCACGATGGGCCGCAACAGGTTTTGGAACGCCGGCTTCAACTGATAGATGCTGGGCATGCTACGGAATCCTTTGCATTGTAGGTGAGACGGCTGACCGCGAATTATAGTAATCGCCCCCTCCCACTCCGTCCGATTTCCTCCGTTTCCGGGGAAAATGCTAGATTCAGGGCACCATGATTGAATTCCTCCGCGGCCGCCTGGCCCACCGCCAGCCCGCCCGCCTGGTCATCGACGTGGGCGGAGTGGGTATGGGCGTGGACGTTTCCCTGCGCACCTCCGAACTCTACCCCCGCGAAGGGGAGACGGTGGAACTCATCACCTATCTGCACGTGCGGGAAGAGAGCCTGGAGCTGTACGGCTTCCAGAACATGGTCGAGAAGACCCTGTTCCTCAAGCTGCTGGGCGTTTCCGGCATCGGGCCGCGCCTGGCCCTGCGCATCCTTTCCGCCGTGCCGCCCCACCAATTGGCCCAGATGATCCTGGCCGGTGACATCCGCGGCCTTACGGCCTTGAAGGGAATAGGCAAGAAGACCGCCGAGGTGATGGTGGCCTCCTTGCGCGCCTCCCTGGCGAAGATGGATTTGCAGACTCCCGTGGGCGGCCAGGCAGCGGTGCTGGACGCGGGCGGGGAAGCGGCCCGCGATGCGGTCATGGCGCTGATCACCCTGGGGGTCAAGGATGTTGCTGCCCAGACGGCCGTGCAGAAGGCCTTGGAACGCCTGGGGGAAAAAGCCGATACGGGCCGGCTGATAGCCCAAGCGCTGCAGGAAGTGTAGTTTACCAAGGATGAGCGATCGCATCATAGCGCCCGAGCAGTTCGGCGACGACCAGGACCAGGATACCTCCCTGCGGCCCGCCACGCTGGCGGACTTCGTGGGGCAGGAGAAGCTGAAGGAAAGCCTGAGCGTCTTCCTGCGCGCCGCGCGCGATCGCAAGGAGCCCATCGACCATATCCTGTTCGCCGGGCCTCCGGGCCTGGGCAAGACCACCTTGGCCCACATCATCGCCCGCGAGATGGGCGCCAACCTGAAGATCACGTCCGGTCCGGCGTTGGACAAGCCTTCCGAACTGGCGGGCCTTTTGACCAACCTGGAAACCAACGACGTCCTTTTCATCGACGAAATCCACCGCCTGAGCCGGGTCATCGAGGAGTTCCTCTACCCCGCAATGGAGGATTTCAAGATCGACATCTTGCTCGAGTCCGGGCCTTCGGCCAAGACCATCAACCTGCCGCTCAAGCGCTTCACCCTGGTGGGAGCCACCACGCGCACGGGCATGCTCACCTCTCCCCTGCGGGACCGCTTCGGCATAACCTTCCGGCTGGAAACCTATTCGGACGGGGAGATGAAGAAGATTCTCAACCGCTCGGCGCGGATCCTCAAGATGGACCTGACGCCGGAAGGGACCGAGCTGCTGGCCGCCCGGTGCCGCGGGACCCCGCGCGTGGGCAACCGCGTATTGCGGCGTTGCCGGGACGTGGCCCAGGTCAAGGGCACCCACGTCATCGGCGAATCCATCGTGACCCGGACGCTGGACATGCTGGGCATCGATCCGCGCGGCCTGGACGAGATGGACCGGAACATCCTCAAGACCATCATCAACAAGTTCGAGGGCGGCCCGGTTGGCCTATCCACCTTGGGCGCCTCCCTGGGAGAGGAGACGGAAACGCTGGAAGAAGTGTACGAGCCGTACCTGATCCAACTGGGGTTCCTGAAGCGCACGCCGCGCGGCCGCCAGGCCACCGCCAACGCCTACCGGCACCTGGGGCTCATTCCCCCCGCGGTGCCGCCTGCGCAGGAAGAACTGCTCTAAACCGCTTTATCCGATCCCCGGTTCCCGATCAAGGGAGCCGTTTTCCATCCAGGGCGGAAACGCCTTCCGGCCCGTTCAGGAAGTACATCCCGGCCGCCCAAGGTAAATCCGCGCCCCGGCCCCCGCCGCTACGGAATCGCACCCTGGCCCTGGCTCCGGGAAGAACCACTTGGCCCCGATGCCCCGCGAAGATGGATGCTGGCTGGCCCGGGCGTAACCGGCCCGCTACCTTGAGCCGCACCTGGTAGCAGCCGCCGTCGCCGGTGATGAACAGGGTCTTGCCGTCCGGGCCGCCGAAATGGCAATTGGAGGTATTCCCCCCTTTGCCCCGGGAGAAGCGTTTGCCCTCCACCTCCTTGGCATCGATGGCGATAAAACCCAGTTGCACGCCGGTGGAATCATGGACGAATACCTGTCCTTCCTGCCAGGAGGCCCGGTACACATTTCCGTTCGCGTCCACGGTGAGGCCGTCCGTAGGTCCCGCGAAGCGGGCGCAGCCGCTCACTTCGCCCGCGGCATTGTCCACTTTGCATTTCTGCAGTCCCGCCGAGGAGACCGATCCGATAAAGAGGATGCTTTTATCCTCGATCCAGTCCACTCCGTTGGCCTTGTTGAAGATCCAAGTCCTGATCCCGCCGTCCGTGCCGCGGTGGAAAAGGGTGTTGCCGTCGAGGTTGGTGAAAAACAGGGCCCCGGTGGAGGAAACGCTGAGATCATTCACCCGGGCCAGGTTGAGCGTCTCGCCCTTGGCGTCCGTCCCCCCCGTGGCGGCCAGCACCGTGGTGCGGCCGTCCGGCTCGATGCGCAGCACGCTGTCCAGCATGGCGATGTGCAGCCGTCCCTGGTTATCGAACTCCAATCCGTTGGAGCCCAGGCTGGGATCCTTGTAGATGGACTTCACGCCCTCCGGCGTGACTTTCCAGATGCGCCCATTGTCCAGGTCCGGTTCTTCAGAAAAGAATAGGTTCCCCTCCGGATCCACCGCCGGGCCTTCGGAATAATCCAAGCCCTCCATGACGCTTTCCACCTGGACGCCGGGATCGGCCATAGCGGCGGGCAGACTGACCACATGCTGGGCGGAACCCGGCATGGCGCACAGAAAGAGAAAAAAGGTCGCCGCCAGGGCCTTGTCAGCCGGCTCAGCCATTTACTTATTCGGCTGAGGAGTCATGCGCAAATAGGGCTTGATCACCTTATAACCCTTGGGAAACCGCTTCTTGAGCTCTTCCGGATCCTGGATGGCGGGCGCGATCACCACGTCCTCCCCGTCCTTCCAATTCACCGGCGTGGCCACCTTATAGCCATCGGTGAGCTGCAGGGAATCGATCACGCGCAGGATCTCGTTGAAGTTGCGGCCCGTGGAGGCCGGATACGTGATGATAGCGCGGATCTTCTTGTTCGGATCGATGAAGAACACCGAACGCACGGTGAACTTGTCGTTTGCCGAGGGCTGGAACATGCCGTAGGCGATGGATACCGACTTGTCCTCGTCCGCGATGATAGGGTAATCCACCTTGCAGTCCTGGGTCTCGTTGATGTCCGGGATCCATTTCTTATGGGATTCCTCGCTGTCCACGGAAAGGGCCAGCACCTTGACGCCGCGCTTGGCGAACTCGCCCTTTAGCTTGGCGGTCACGCCCAGCTCGGTGGTGCACACCGGGGTGAAATCGGCCGGATGCGAAAAGAAGAGCGCCCACGAGCCTTCGATGTAGTCGTAAAAGCGCAGCTTGCCCTGGCTGGAGTTCTGGGTGAAGTCCGGGGCGATGGAGCCGATGGTCAAATTCGACATGAGGTACTCCTGTATTCCTGGGTTTGAATTAAAAAATTAGCAACCTGACCCATACAGGAGCAAATAATCCCGGATCGGGAAAGGGACCTGGAGGTTATCATGGCCGAATCGAACGCATACCCAATCCCTACCGGCCCAATCGGGATTGCATTTCAATTTAAAGCGGTGAATTTTCTTGCCGGATCAGAACCCGACCACCTTGCCGGCAACCCTTCCTACCTGGCTTGCGACCCACCCCGCCGACAAGAGCCGTAGCCTGCAGACAGCGACAGGGATGCAGGGTGTCGGAAGCGCCCTGTGCCGGCGCGCTTCCCGCGATTTTGAAGCAGGCAGCCGCGGCGATGGGCGATGGCACCAGGGGAAAGCCGGACCGCGGCTGCGCGACCCCCGCTGCGAGAGTCGCCCATTCGCGGTCCCGCCCGCCGACGCTGCGGACGGAAGCCCCAGGGTATTGAAACGCTTCAAGCCTGAGCGGGAAGCGCGCCGGCACAGGGCGCGTCAGTCATCATTCAGACCAGACGACAAGAACGACTGCAGCTCCTCCGGATTCATCAGCACCTCGCGCGGCTTGCTGCCCCGCTCGCGCCCCACGATCCCGGCCCGCTCCAGCTGGTCCACCAACCGGCCCGACCGGGCGTACCCGATCCCCAGGCGGCGCTGCAGCAAGGACACGGAAGCCTGTTTCACCTGCACCACCAGTTCCGCCGCCTCCCGGAACTTCTCGTCGCGCGGCTCATTCTCGCCGCCTTCGCCGGAAGGGTCGTCCTCCAGGTTGAAGGATTGGATTTGCGGGTAATTGACGTGCTGTTCGGAAGCCACGGAGGCCAGCTTCTCCGCCTGGGCATCGTCCAGGAAGCATCCGTGCAGGCGCACGGGCTCGGGGAACTCGATGGGACGGAAAAGCATGTCGCCGCGGCCGAGCAGCTTCTCGGCCCCCATCTTGTCCATGATGGTGCGCGCGTCGATCTGGCTGGCCACCTGGAAGGAGATGCGCGTCGGAAGGTTGGCCTTGATGGTGCCGGTGATGACGTTGGTGGAGGGACGCTGGGTGGCCAGGATGAGGTGGATGCCCACCGCGCGCGCTTTCTGGGCGATGCGGGCGATGTTGGTCTCCACCTCCTTGCCGGCCACCATCATCAGGTCCGCCAGCTCGTCGATCACGATGACGATATAGGGCATCAGCTTCTTGTCCTCGTCCTCCATGGACTCCGGCAGCACGCCTTCCTTGAACTTGGCGTTGAAGCCCTTGATGTTGCGGACGCCGCATTGGGCCAGCACCTCGTAACGGCGGTCCATTTCGAAGGTGGACCATTTCAGGGCCTGCACGGCCACGTCCGGCTGGGTGATCACGGGATAGAGCAGATGGGGGATGGCGTCGTAGGGCTTGAGCTCGACCACCTTGGGATCGACCAGGATCATGCGCAAATCGTCCGGGGACTTGGAGCACAGGAAGGACGCCATGATGCTGTTGATGCACACGGATTTGCCGGAGCCGGTCTGTCCCGCGATGAGCAGATGCGGGGCGCGGGTCAGGTCCATCACGTACGGTTCGCCCGCGATGGTCTTGCCCAGGCAGATTTTCAGCGTATCCGCCTCCGCCGAGAACTCAGGGGCGCGCAGGATCTCCTTGATGTAGACGATCTGGGCCTTGCGGTTGGGCACCTCGATGCCGACCACGGATTTGCCCGGGATGGGCGCCAGGATGCGGATGCTCTTGGCCTTGAGGGCCAGGGCCAGATCATCCGCCAGGGTGCTGATGCGGCTCACCTTGACTCCGGGAGCCAGCTCCACTTCGTAACGGGTGATGACGGGACCGGGGCAGATCTGGGTGACCTTGCCCATCACCTTGAAATTGATCAATTGGTCCTCGAGCACCTTGGACTGCTCGCGGAGTTCCTCTTCGGTGAATTCCAGGGGCTGCTTGGGCGGCTCGGAGAAGATCTCGTCATGCGACGGCACGCGGTAGGGATCGTATTTGACTTCGGGCTTGGGGGGCTTGGGAGCCGCCTGGAGCTTGGCCTTGGGGCGCTCGCCGGCTCCGGGCCCGTCTTCCTCTCCGTCCGCGGCTGCCGCGTCCTCTTCCCTATCGCGGCCGCCTTCAATCTCATCCTCGTCCTCCAGGGACGCGCGCTTGAGCACCAAGGGAGCCTGGAACGCCTCTTCCGGCGCTACCTTGGCGAGGGTTTCCTCCGCGGCCTCCTGCTTGCGGCCTTTCTTCTTGCCGGCCTTGCGTGCCGACGCATCCCCTTCGTTCTCCGCGTCCGCGCCGGTTCCAGGTTCACCAAATCCAGCCCCGGGATCGGCTTCCAGGCGGGCCCGTTCCTTGGCCTTTTCCTTCATCAGCATGCCGGCGATTTCCGGGTCCCGGGATTTGATCTCCCAATCGTTCAGCTCGGAGACGCGCTTGCGCTCCAGATCCAGGTCCCGCAACTTGCGCACGGCCAGCGGATCGTTCATATCGATGGACTCGACGTCTTCCTCAGTGTCTTCGTTCCGGGTTCCGTCCGTCTCCCCGATGAAGTTGTTGCCGGAAAGCACGGGGGCCTTCCGGAGCGAGGCGGTGGCGAACCGTTCGTCGCCGGTCTCGCCCTTGTCCGCGGCGCCGCGCTTACGCTTGGCTTCCCGGCCCTCTTTGCCTCCCAGCTCGGTTTGCACCGCATCCGGGATGGGATAGGCGTTCCTGGCGGCGTGGTTGCGATCCGCCCTGGCGTTCAAACGCGCCTTGGCGATGTCCGCGGCCGCCTGATCCGCGTCGCCGGCAACCCCTTGGGCTCCCTCTTCCCCTTCGGGCCGGCTCCACAGCTTCCTCAACCCTAGGAAGAAAGGCCGCCCCACCAGGACGATGGATGCGGCGGATTTTTCCGATACCGAGACCACGCTCATGCGGAAGCCCCAGATGAGGATGAATAGCGTGGCGATGGCGGTGATGAGGTAAGGGCCGAATTGCCCCGCCCCGAATACGGGCAAAAAGCATTTCTGGACCAGGAAGTTGCCCAGGTAGCCTCCGGAGAGCTGGTAGTCGATGGGCTGCAATCCGGTGCGGGCGATGTTCTTGATGCTGAGGAGCACTCCGGTGGACACGAAAAGCAGGGCCAGGGCCAGCACCAGGCGGAGGCGCAGTCCGCCGCGGGCCAGGACCAGCTTGAATCCCAAGGCGGTCACGGCGGCCACCAGGAACAGGATGGGCAGGCTGCCCGCGAAGCCGTTCAGCGTGTCCGCCCACCAATCCCCGAGATAAGGGCCCAGGATGTTGGCGGAAGGTGCGATGGATGCCGAGGCGTTCACGAAGCTGGAAAGCAGGGCGATGACGGTGACCAGGGAAACGGAGAGCAGCAGCAGGCCCCAGCCTTCCCGGACCAGGTGGCCGGACCCTTCGGCGGCCTCCGGTTCTTCCTTGCCCCTGGACTTGGGCGCCGGTTTCTTGGCCTTGCGCTTCGCAGTCTTTATGGACAAAGCGGAACTCCCTTCAGGCCTTGGCCCGTTTATAGAAATTGCGGGAAACGACCTTGGCCTTTTTTCCGGCGTCCCGGATAACCACTTCCAGCTCGGTGCCGATCTTCGCCAGGCCGGTCTCGACGTAGGCCATGGCGATGCCCTTGTTCAAGGTGGGAGACATGGTTCCCGAACTCACGACACCCACGTCCCTGCCCCCGGAGCGGACGAGGCAGCCTTCCCTGGGGATGGCCAATTCCCGCAACTCGATCCCCACCACCTTGCGTTCCATGCCTCCGGGCCTGGATTTCGGTTCCAGGGCGGAACGCCCCACGAAGTCGCCCTTGGCGAGATCCGTGATCCAGCCGAGGCCGGCTTCGATGAGGTTGGTCTTGTCGGTGAGTTCATGGCCGTACAGGGAATAACCCGCTTCCAGGCGGAGGGTATCCCTGGCCCCCAGCCCGATGGGGAGTATACCATACCCCGATCCCGCTTCCAACAAGCGGTTCCATAAGGTGGGCAGGTCCTTGTTGGCCGGGAAGAATTCGAATCCGTCTTCGCCCGTATATCCGGTGCGGCTATAAAGCGTCTCCACGCCCAGGACCTTGCCCCTGCCGGCCTTGTAGGTGGCCACTTGGGAAGGATCGGCTTCCATCACACGTCTGGCCACGTCCAGGGCCCGGGGTCCCTGCAGGGATAGTATGCCCAGGTCCTCGCTGGCATTGCGCAGGACCACCTCCCCGCCCTGGGGATCTTCCTTGCGGAGGCCTTCCAGCCAGGCGAAATCCTTGTCGATGTTGGAGGCGTTCACCACCAGCTTGAAACTTTCCGGACCCAGGCGATAGACCAGGATATCGTCCACCACCGTGCCGTTGGGGTAGCAGAGGGCGGAGTACTGGGCGTCCAGGTCGTTCAATTTGTCGATGTTATTGACCGTGGCGCGTTGGAGGAAGCCGCGCGCGCCCTTGCCCGAGATGAAAAAATTCCCCATGTGCGACACGTCGAAAAGCCCGACCGCCTTGCGGACCGCCTCGTGCTCCTGGCGGATCCCCGCATATTGCACCGGCATGATGAATCCGGCGAAGGGCACCATTTTTGCGCCCAGGGCCACGTGCAGATCGTATAACGGAGTCTTTTTTCCCGAATTCACCTTGCTCCCCTGTTGCGTTTTGCCCGGTCCCGCGGACCGGCCCGGTGGATGGTAGGTACCTGCCGCCTCCGGCCGGTCGCCTCAGGCGCAAGATTGCGCGGACGCCCGCGTCCGCGGGGACCGGAAGCCGGTAGTGCCCAAAATATACTCAAATGACAAGGAGGTGCAACTAAGCAGATTGGAGGATAATGGCAGGATTGGTTCCTGAATGGGGTTTCGTCGGGCGACCAGGCATATGCCCTGGGGACCTTACCTCCGCCTCGGTTTTGAACTTGGGTCTTATCGCTGCGCCCTTTGGCGTCGGGCGTCGGGCGTAATGAAAAAACCAGGAGGGATACTCCTGGTCTTCCTTTTTCTTTTCTTTATGCCCGACGCCCGACGCCCGACGGAGACCTCGCCGAAAAGGCCCGCCGGTCTACCAAAACGGTAAAGACCGCCTAGTCAGTCTCCTACCTAATCTCCAAGACCTTATCCAATGACGTCGTCCTAAGGATCTGCCGCATTTCCGCGGAGGGATCGAGAAGGATCAATTTCGCCCGGCGCTTGGCCAACTCATTCATATTGAACATGATGACGCCCAAGCCGGCGCTGTCCAGGTAATCCGCTTCCGTAAGCCGGAGAAAAAGCCGCGACTCCACTTTGGGGATGGTTTTCTGGAATGCCTTGATCAGGGAATCCAGGCTGGGCTGATCCCATTCGCCTTTGATTTCGATGCAAGGTTCGCCTTCATGACCGGAAATCTTGATGTTCGACTGCGCCATTAAAATGTCCAATGCGTTGAAGTACCTTATTTTAACCTTATCAGACCCAAGGAAGCAACAAGGGAACTTCAAGACCTTGTTAAATTTACCGGATGCCGGCCTGTGTTCGAAAAGGATCCGCCCCTTGAAATCCAATCCCGTATTGATCCTTTTGGGTCATGGCAGCAGGACCAAAAAAGCCTTGGAGGAAATGGAGGAACTGGCCGCGAAACTCCAGCAATCCTCCCGGGACCTGACCGTATTGCCCGCGTTTTTGACCCTTTTGGAGCCGGATTTGTCTCAGGCGGTGAAATCCGCGGTGGAGTCCGGCGCCGTGGAAATCCACGTGCTACCCCTGTTTTTCTTCACCGGAAAGCATGTTCAGGAAGACATTCCGGCCCGCTTCGAGGCCCTTCGGGCCGCCCATCCGGGCGTCTCGCTCACTTTGCGCGAGCCTATCGGGCACCATCCCGGATTTCTGGAACTGCTGCGCCAAGCCGGCGGCTTCGGCTGACCGCTCAGCGGACCGTCGCCCGGCCGCGTATTTTCCTACCTTGGCGGTCCCATGCCAAAGTCCAATCATCGCAGCCAGTTTCCCGGCGCCCGCCGTCCTCCCGTCCGCCAGGAGGCCGACGAGCCCATCAAGAGCCACGGCCGCCGCGGCCGCGTGCGGCGCGGCAAATTCTCGGGAAAGGCCCGCCAGGACAGGGACGAAGGCCGGATGATGGAACCGGAATCCGGCGCGGCCTCAGCCGGACGATCCAAGGGCGAGGGCGCATCGGACTTCCGTGGCAGGTCCTCCCTGGGGGGAACGCATGCCAAGGGTGAAGCGCGCCAGGAGCGCTACGGAAACCGCGAAGAGTCGCGGGATCGGGCCGGTCACGGCCGGCCCCAACGCGGCGGAAAGCGCCGGGGCGGAATCGGTGCCCGTCGGGAGGAAGTCGCCCGGGCCGGGTTATCCACCTCTCCCGTGGATGACCGCGAAGTCCGCTTTTCGGATTTGCTGATGCAATTGGCCCGCCGCGCCGCACCGGAATTGGTGCAAGGCGGTAACCATCCGGAACCGCTTTCCAGGCTCGATTACGCGCTGGAACTCGATCTCAAGAACAAAGCCCTGCAGGAATTCTGGACCGCCCGCGGCCTGCCGGACAAGCCCAACCGCATCCTGCCGTCTCCGAAACCCCGCGGCTACCGCACCACCACCAAACGCCGCGTGATCAGCCTCAAGGGCCGCTTCGAACTGACGTTCCTCACGGAAAGCATTTCCGCGTCCAATCCCAAAGCCGGCGCGGAATCCCTGGTGGAGCCCCGGGAGCACAAGGCCATTTACGCCTTCATCCTGTCCAAGCTCAACACCCCGGCCTATGCCAGCCTGGCGCATGCCTTGAATTACCTCATCATCCGCGGCGACTATGCCCGCTTCACGGTGCTCTTCAACGTGCATCGACTCAATGCCGACGTGGTCCGCAAGGCCAAGTTGCTGGGAGAGCATCTGAAGGAATTGGATCCCAAGACCGTTTCCGCCTTCATGTTCTTCGACGCCACCCGCTCGGACTACTATTTCGAGGCGCAGTCGTCCGAGGGGCCGTGGAAGCTCAAGAAGATTTTCGGTCCGGACGATCTGCATCTCAAGGTGCTGGACCGGACCTATGCGTTCAACCCCACCTCGTTCTGCCAGGTGAACGCGTCCATCCTGCCCGCCTTCCTGGAAAAGGCGGACCAGCTGTTGAAGCCCAAGCCCGAATACCGCTTGCTGGACCTGTACAGCGGATTCGGTTTCTTCACCTTGCATCTGGGACGAACCTATGGCGAGGCCCTGGGCGTGGACCTGGGTTCGGCCTCCATCGAATCGGCCCAGAAGATGGCCGCCGCGGATCCCGCTTCCCATTGCCGGTTCAAATCGGGCCGCATCCAGGTCAAGAGCCTGGAAAAACTCCTGCCGCCCGCCACCGCGGACAGGCCGGAAGCCTTGCTGCTGGACCCGCCGCGCCAGGGCACCGAGCCCGGCGTCATCCGCGCCTTGGCCGCGCGCAACCCCGCCCGAATTCTCCACATTTTTTGCGACCTGGACACGCTTCCCAAGGAAGTGAACCAATGGCGCAAATCGGGGTTCATGGTTTCCAAGGTCGTCCCCCTGGACATGTTCCCGGGCACGGACAACCTGGAAGTGATGGTCCTGTTCATCCCGGATCGGTACGGCATCCTGAACCGCATCGACAAGTCCAAGACGGACCTGACCGAAAAAGGCGATGAGGACGGACTGATCCCGGACGACGAGAAGCCCGTGCATCCTTTCCGCGCAGACAAGCCCTCGCCCCGGCCGTTCGGCGCGGATAAAAAAGGACGGCCGTTCCGGCCCGACAAACCGATGCGTAATCCGGGCGCGGGCAAGCCGCCCCGGGGCGAGCGTCCGGCCCCGTCCGGGAAGCCGCCGCAACGGCCCAGCCGCAAGCCGCCGCGCCGGCCCAATTAGCGGCGGACGGATTAACGATTCATTGACACGATCGTCGATTCGGCGCCGGCAGGCGGACTCGCCGGCCGGCCCCGGCCGAATCGCAGTGCGGACCCCGCTGTTTATGGCCGGACGGCTAAGTGCTATATTGGTAACTCACTCGTCGCCAAGGGAACCCTCATGTTGAAACGTTTTTCCTCATTTCCCGGCAGCCAGGGACCGGTGGTAATCGTGGTCATGGATGGCTATGGGATCTCGCAGAACCCCGAAGGCAACGCCATCACCCAGGCCAGGAAGCCGGTGCTCGACGAATTGTTCGCCAAGTACCCCTATACCCTGCTCAAGGCCCATGGCAAGGCCGTGGGGCTCCCCAGCGACGAAGACATGGGCAACTCGGAGGTGGGACACAACGCCATCGGCTCCGGCCAGGTCTACGAACAGGGCGCGTCCCTGGTCAACCAATCCATCGCCTCCGGCAAGCTGTTCGAGCGCCAGGGATGGAAGGACATCATGGCCAACGCCAACCAAGGCGGCACCGTGCATTTCCTCGGTCTGTTCTCGGACGGCAACGTGCACTCCCACATCAACCATCTGACGGCGCTGATCAAGCGCGCAAAGCAGGAAGGGGCCCGTAAGGTCCGCATCCACGCCCTGCTGGACGGACGGGACGTGGGCGAGACCTCCGCCCTGGAGTACGTCCTTCCTTTCGAGAAATTCCTCAAGGAGATTTCCGGCGCCGATTTCGACGCCCGCATCGCCAGCGGCGGCGGCCGCATGAAGATCACCATGGACCGCTACGAAGCCGATTGGGGCATGGTGGAGAAAGGCTGGAAAACCCACGTGCTGGCGGATGGCCGCGCCTTCGCCTCCGCCGAGGAAGCCATCCACACCCTTCGCAACGAGGGCGGCGCCGGTGGCGGAGGCAACCGTGTCATCGATCAGGATTTGCCGCCTTTCGTGATCGCGGAGAAAGGCGCGCCGGTGGGACCCATCCTGGACGGGGACAGCGTGGTGTTCTTCAATTTCCGCGGGGACCGCGCCATCGAAATCTCACGCGCCTTCGAGGACGAATCCTTCCCTTACTTCAACCGCGTGCGCGTGCCCCGGGTGGTCTATGCCGGCATGCTCGAATATGACGGGGACCTGCACATCCCCAAGCGGTACCTGGTCAGCCCCCCGGAAATCCGCAACACCATGGGCGAGGCCCTGGCCCAGTCCGGCGTCACCCAACTGGCCATTTCCGAAACCCAGAAGTTCGGCCATGTGACCTATTTCTGGAACGGCAACCGCAGCGGAAAATTCGACGACAAGCTGGAAACCTGGCTTGAAATCCCATCGGACCGCGTGTCATTCGACGAGCGGCCCTGGATGAAGGCGGCGGAAATCACCGATGCCACCATCGAACAGCTCCGGACGGGCAAATTCAAGGCGGCCAGGCTCAATTACGCCAACGGGGACATGGTCGGGCATACGGGCAACCTGCGCGCCGCCACCATGGCGATCGAGGCGGTGGACCTGGAACTGGGGCGCTTGCTGAAGGTCATCGACGAAATGAACGGCATGGCCATCATCACGGCCGACCACGGCAACGCCGACGAGATGTTCGAACTGGACAAGAAAACCGGCAAAGCCCTCTATGCCAAGGACGGCCGCGTCAAGGCCAAGACCAGCCATACCCTCAATCCCGTCCCCTGCATTTTCTACGACAAGAAGCGCCTGGGCGCCTACGCCATCGACGGAGAGGGATTCGGGCTCGCCAACCTGGCCGCGACCACCGTGAACCTGCTGGGATTCCAGGCCCCGGACAATTGGGACCGGAGCATCCTCAAGTTCAAATAGCCCGGCCGGAAGTCCCCGGGCCGCGAACGGCCCCGGGCCGCGAACAGCCCCAGGCGGCGTGGCCGCACCCCATCGGTTCCGGAGCGCTCAGGACGGGTCGGCCACGACCTTCACGTCCGTGAACCAGAGCTTGAAATCCTTGCTGGCACCCGGATGCTCGAGGGAGATTTCCAGGCCGTCGAAGGCGGAGGGGGCGGACCAATAGGCTTCGTTGGTCGCTTGCGGCGAGTTCCCTTTGCGGAAGATCCATCGCTTGAGGGTGGCCGTGGAATCGACGAAGAGGTCATAGGCATCCCCGGGAGTATAGCCTCCGGCGGGCGGATACATGACGGTGAGATGGTAGCTCTCGCCCGGCTTTTCCCCCGCCTTCACCTGCAGCTTTAGATCCTTGTCCCAGCGCAGGTGCAGGGGAAACAGCAGCCAATACTGATCGTTGATGAAGGATTTGTCGATGGCCGCGACGCTTTCGGACCCCATGCTGTAGGCGTTGCGGCGGCTGTAGGCAGCCTTGAGGCGCATGCCCTTCGCGTCCTCGCCGGTGTAGAGCACGCTGTCCTGCTTGGGAAACCAGGTCCACTCCCGGACGACGTGCTTGCCCTTGAAGTTCACGTTGAACACGTAATGCACGGATTGGACGCGGTGGAACCGTTCGGCGCCGTAGCGATCGGCGATCCGCCGAGCCAGGGAGTCCGGCGCGGGCAACGAGGGCGCCAGCGCCGGTTCGCCGCCGGAACCGGAAGCGGCCGAGGCGCGGGACGCGGTTCCGGGGACAATAAGCAGAAAAGCGATCAGGGCGAAGGGAAGAATCCGCTCGCGCCCGGGCGTGCGGTGAATCGATCGAGTACTGCCTATGCCGCCGCCAATTTCATTCCCGCCCATAGGTCTCTCCCGCCTTGAAGGTATTCTCCCGATCCAGCTTCAATATATTTTCCAGGAAGCTGGTTTCAAATCGGATTTCCTTCTCGGGGGGAGGTTCTTTCAGCAAGGTGAACTGGACCGCGGGCTTCTCGACCTTTCCTTCGATGATCAAGGTGCGGTTGAAATTGAGTTCTTCGAAAGTAGTGCCGGATTTACCCGCGTCCTTGGCTCGGGGAGCGGGCATGGGAACGGGAACCGGGACGGCGGCGGCCTGATCCTGCTTGGCCGCGGGTGCGACCAAGGGGATTTCAGGGGCCCGCGAAGACGCGGGCTTGGCTTTCTTCTTGGCGGCTTCGGCGGCGCCTGCGCCCAGCAGCAGGGCCAGGACCAGGATGCGGCCGATGCGGAAAAACGGATCCATCGCGTTCCTTTCCATCGGCATTCCGCGCCGGAACTTGAGCGGGATCCGCATCATTGCCCGCCCGATCGGTTGGTGAAATTGGGGATGGGAATTTCCCGCTGCAACAGGCTTTTAAGCTGCTCCGGACTCACGGCAGTCTGGTTCCAGGGGAAGACCGCCCCCGTTCCGGGCAGCCGGTAGCGGATGCGCAAGCGGACCCAGACCCCGAACCCCTCCGCCGGCTTCAGGTTCTGGGCGGCGATGCGCAGGAAATGCTCGCCGGCCGACAGCCGCTTGGAGAGCATGGGCCACACGTCCTTGGTGACGCCCTTGTTCCATGGGCCTTGCAGGGCCCTATGGCCCAGCACGGTATCCTTGTCCACCAGGATGTTCCATTCCTGCTGGGCAAGCACTTCCAGATCCATTTTCAGGACGTGCGGCGGCAGGATGAAAGGCATCTGCGCCCATACCTGCTTCCAGGGAATATAGGTAGCCACCGCGGTGTCGATCCTGGGACCCAGTCCCTTGTCCCCGCCCCAGAGAAAGCGCGGCGCGGCCTTAACCTCTTCGGGGTAATCCGCCCTCGGCACCACGCCTTTGCGCACCTTCCTCCAGGCCGGATCCTCTTTCGCGGGCCATCCGCTCACGGGCAGGGCCGGCAGCGCGGACCATTCCTTGCCGGTATAGACATCCATCACCGTGTCCTGTTCGGAACTCCTCGTCCACTTGTCCGGCTCGATCTGGTAGAGTCGCGCGAAAGCCATCTCGCCATATTCCGCCGGAACCGCTCCCGCCACCACCTTTTCGACGAGCCGGTGGTATTTATCCAGCGCCTGGTCCTGGAGCTGGTATCCCACCGTTTCCAGCTTTTCCTGGAAGGTCTTCCGCTGTTCCGGCCCGGCTTCGGGGGGAATGGGCGGCTTGACCAAGGCCTCGTAGGATAGCAGGTCCAGGCATTTGGCCTGGACATACAGCGTCCGGCCCAGGGACATGCGCAGGCTGTCAAAGCCGGGATCCTTCGTCAGGTTGTAACGCGCGGCGAAGTCCAGGCCCTGTTTGAAGTACCCGATGGCCTTGTCTTCCAGGGAGGGAATGCCTTCCTGCAGCAACTTCACCTGGTAGAAGAAGCGCTCCATGGGCTGGAAACCCGCGGGGAAAGGCGCGGACCGGGCGAGCTCGGCCGCGGCCACGTAGTGGGACCCCAGCGAGCGCATGCTGTGCAGGATCTGCGCGCCCAGGGAATCCCCGGCCTTGGGATCCAGGTCGTATTCCTGGGTAATGTCCAGGAAGGTCATGAAGTACTTCAGGCCCTGCTCGTGGTAAGGCGCGATGCGGCTGATCTGCAACAGCTTGCCGGCGATGGCCTTCTCGGGAGTGCCGCCATCCACGCGGATCAGGAGCGGCACCTGGGCCATGGCCTTGATCTGGTATCCCTCGTAGCGGGCGGCCATGGCCACCAGGCGGGTGTTGGCCTCGCCCACCCAGCGGTTGTTGACCTCCTGCTTTCGGCCGATGGTAAGCACCTGCAGGTATTGCTGCTGGGCCTTGGCATAGGCCGCGGAGAGCGCGGCCATGGCGTCCTCTTCCCTGTCGAGCTGTTCGGAAAGGGACCTGGCGGCCTTGCGCGGCCCGGAATAGACCCCGGTGCCGAAATCCTCGAAACCCTGGCCAAGCGAATAGGCGGCCCGCAAGGCCCAATCGACGATGCGGTAATCCAGCACCTTGAGGTATGCGTCCACGGCGCCCTTGAGCAGGCCGGTCTTGTACTTGAGGTCGGCGTCGTACGATCCCGCGCGGACGGCCGCTTCCCGCATCTTCTTCGCGGCGATGTCGCCCAGGGTATGCTGGGCTTGCGCCGCGTAGAACCGCGAGGTTGGATCGGGGGACTTCATGGCCGCGAATTCGGAGACCACCCGCCCCATCAGCTGGACGGCCTCGTCTCCGCGGCCCCGCTGGAAGGCGGCCGTGCCGCCCATGCACAAGGCCTGCACCAAGCGGCCCTTGTCGGTGGCGTAGCGCCGGGTGAAGAGGGATTGCAGTTCGGCCACCTTGTCCCAGTTCTGCAGTTCGCCGAACAGCTCAACGGCGCGGAACAGGAGGTTGGGGGCCTCCTCCTTCTGGGGATAGCGCTTGGCATAGGCCTCGAAGGCGCGGGCGGCGGAATCCTGCAGCTTGCCGTTAAGGTAGGCGAAGCCCGCGTTGTACATGGAGGGTTCCGCTTCCGGGCTCTCTGGATGCGCCCGGGTCAGGTTGAGGTATTTGTCGGCGGCCGCCTGCCATTGGCCGTCCTGTTCCCGGCATTTGGCCTCGCGGAAGAGCACCTTGGCCAGGAGCTTGGATTCGAAATAGGCGTCGAAGAACCGGGTATAGATGGCGATGGCATCCTTCCACTTCTTCTGCTTTTCCTGCATGACGCCGGCGTTGAACAAGGCCACCGGCGCGATGTCCACCGACGGGAATTCCCTGGGGATGCGCTGGTAGATCTCCGAGGCCGTCTGCAGCTTGCCTTCCTTCTCGGCCTTTTCCGCCTGCAGGTAGACGGACTGGGCAAGGCGTTCCTTGGCTTCCGAAACCGTGGCGGTATCCCCGCCCTTGAGCATGGACCGGTAGGTATTTTCCGCTTCCTCCAGGCGGCCCAGCTGGGCATAGGATTGCGCCGCCATCTGCGAAGCCTCGGCGCCGAAGGCGTTCCCGGGAAAACGCTTGCGCACCTCCTCGTAGAGGGGAAGCGCTTTGTCGTATTTCCCCTGGTTGTAGAGATGGTTCCCCTTCCAGACCAGGATCTCCGGGGTCTTTTCATCATCGGGGGAAACCCGGAGGTAATTGTCCAGGGCCTCCAGGTAAAGCTCCGATGCGTATGCGGAAGGCTCTTTGGTGGAATCGGCATGCTTGAGGCCCGCGTCCACGGTGCCCACGCTATCGCCTTTGGGCGTGGCCGCCTTGATTTCCGCGGGCGGCTGGACGGCGGCCTGCTTCCCGTCCGTCTTGAGGGATTTGAACGCGCCGCATCCGGCCAGCAGCATGGCCGCGGCCGCGCAGGCCAGATGGGGCGATAAGCGGTTACTTCTTCTCATCTTCCGTCTTCTTCAGCATTTCCTGCGCGGCCACGATGGCGTTGTAGGCGGCGGCTTTCCTGAGCTTGGCATCCCCTATCTTCGAAACCTCCATGTATTTCCGGGCGGCGGCTCCGAATTCGTTCAGGGAATAATGGGCTTCGGCCTCCTGGTAATTGTACTTAGCGCGGTTGGGGTTTTCCGGATAAATCGACAGGAAGGCCTCGAAGGCGGAAATGGCCTTGCGGGAATAGCTGTCGCGCGCGCGCGCGCCTTCGCCCGTGGCGGATGACAGCTGCTTGGCCTCGTAGAGGTAATGGCGGGCCACCATTTCGATGGCTTGCTGGCTCACGGAATCCGCGTTGGCGCGCGCCTCGGCGGAATTGATCTTCCCGTACCAATCGCTGCCGCGGCAATACAGGCGGAAGATCTTCTCGCGCACTTCCGCGGCGCGGTTGTAGTCCTGCTCCTTGTCATAGGCGCGGCCCAGTTCCATCAGCGCCTCGGGCATCTTCTCGTAGTCCTTGTACCCGTTCATGAGGGCTTCCAAGGCGCGTTTGGACCTGTCGATCCGGCCGGACTGGGTGTAGATGACGGCCATGCGGTGCAGCAGTTTGGCTCCCAGGCGGGAGTCGCCCAGCTTGTCCGCGAAGCTCTTGCTCTGCTTGAGGCCGCCATCCCCGCTGGTGTCGCTTTCCGCGATGGACAAAGCCGCGAACTGCAGGGCCTCGCTGGTCAGGGCGGACTTGCTCTGCTGGGATTGGTTCTTGCGGGCCGATTCCTCAAGTATGAACGTGAAGGAGCTGATGGCGGTCTTGTAGGCATTGGCCCGGTACCGGGTCCAGGCCAGCTTGTACAAGGCTTGTTCGAAATACCTGGAGTCGGCGTAATCCAGCACCTTGTCGTAGGCTTCGGCGGCCTTTTCAAGCTTGTTTTCGTTGAAATAGTATTCGCCGATGAAAATCAGCGCTTGCTGGGAATACAGCGCCTGCGGGAACTTCGAGGTCAATTCCTCGAAATATCCCAGGCCCGAGACCGTCTCTCCGCGCAGGGTCTGGGTATAACCCATGTAATAAAGGGCCGCCGGGCGCCACGGAGAATCCGGGAACTTCTCGATCAACTCCTTCCAGGGAGCTTCGAATCCCGCCGCATTCAGGGTCGGTTCGGATTGCCCCGGGGGCTTGCCCGGGCCGGCCTGGGCTTCCAGCCACTGGAAGGATGCCATCCGCTTCCGGAGCGCGTCCTCCTCCAACCCGTAGTTCAGGTAGCCTTTCTGGAACAGGAGCCAATCCATGATGCCGGAGGAGTTGGGATCCTCGCCCAGCTCGCGGATGCGGCGCAGGATGTCGTCCGCCTTTCCGGCCAGGCGTTCGGAAATGTCGTCCGCAAGCAGGCGCGAACGCCTGGACAGTTCGGCGCGCCGGGCGGCCTTGGTGGAATCGTTCCGAATGGCCGCCAATTCCAGGTTGAGGCTCCTCTGGGTGTACTTGAGCAGTTCTTCCAGCCAGGCTTTGTGCAGGACATGGATGTCCAGCGCCAGGGCGCGGCTTTCGAACAGCTTCCGCTTTATCTGCATGCGGAATCCGATGGAATCGGCCGCCGCCGAATCGGCCGCCTTTTCGTCCAGATGGGCCGGGTCCACCAATTTGGCCAGCACGGCCTCCCGTTCCTTGTTGAAGGTCTGCTCGGAGTATTCGCCGCTGCTGTACCTTTCCTCGACGAAGTCGCATAAGCCCAGGCCTTGCTGGTGCAGCCTGGCGATAGCCTCCGGCGAAAGAGGTTTCTGCCGGGCGAGCGCGTCCGCGGCCTTGTCGAGCTTGGCCCTCACGGCGGCCAACTGCTCCTGGGACATCTGCTTCCCTTCCTCGCGGTCACGCAGCTTCTTGCCGAAGTCCTTGAGCTGATCGGTTTCCTTCTCCACCTGCAGGCGGAAAGCCCATTCGTTCCTGGCCTTGAGCATCACCTTGCGCACCAGCACGTTGAAACCCTCGATGGCCCAGGGATTGTCCGGATACTGGGCGATGAGCTTCTTGAGGATGAATTCGCCGGCATCCAGGTCTCCCATGCGGATATTGGCCCATACCATTCCGTACAACGCCTCGGCCTGGAAGCCTTGCTGATCCAGCAGGTTCTGGTATCCCTTCAGGGCCTGCTCGTAATGGCTTTCCTCGAAATTCAGGTGGGCCAGGGCCAGTTCGGCCTGGTTGTGCAGGCGCTTGTCGATCTGCGACTCGCTGATGAGGTTCACCAGCGCCCCGCGCGCCTCGGGGAACCGCTTCTGGCGGGCCAGGGACTTGGCGTAGACGAACAGGGACTTGAAGTAGTATGCGTTCTTGTTGCCGCCCGCCACCATTTCCCGCTCGACGATGGAATCCATGCCCAATTCGTGGGCGCTCTGGACCGCCAGGTACCGGGCCGACGGGAACAGCTTCTCGTCGAAGACCCCCGCCGCCATGTAAGCCTGATAGCGGACGAGCAGGGAGTCGTCCTGGCGCGAGTCGAAGAGCGCCTGCAGCAGGCCCAGGCAGGCGGGACCGTAGATGCGGCTATCGGGCGTGACCTTGGCGAACGCGTCCGCGGCCTTGAGGGGCTTGCCGCCCACCATGAGGCTGGAGCCCAGGTAGAAATCGATCTTTCCGATGGAGATGCGGCCCTGGAACCGGCCGGAAAGGCGCTCCAGGTCCTCCTGGACCATCTCGATGCTCTTGGACGCCAAGCGGGCCTTGATGCGCGCCAGGTCCAGATTGGCCATTTTCTCCCACTCCTGCTTGCCGGCGCGGGCGGCCAGGGAATCCTTGTAGTCGTTGAGCTCGCCGTAGAAGCGTTGGGACGCGCGGCCCACGTTGGCCATCAGCACCTTGAAGAAATCGTCCTCGATGAGCCCGCCGTCCCGTCCGGGCTTGGCCAGGCCTATGCGGATGCGGTATTCCGAAAGCAGGGCGAACGCCTCGTCCCACCGCCTGTTCAGCTGCTTCTGGACCTGCACCAGGCGGCCGATGCGCTCGACGTTGTCCTTGAGCAACAGCTCCACCATGTCCTGGTTGGGTGTTTCCTGGAGCATTTCCTTGGCGATGAAATAGGCGTCATCCAGCGGCTTCTCCAGCTCGATCACCTGCTTGCGGGTCGCGGCCAGGTTCTTCTCCAGCCTTTCGATCATCCGGTCGAGGCGCACGTCGTCCTCGGGGCCCAGGCGGGTGACGCGGGTGGGATAGAGTTGCAGGTCTCGGAAATCCTGGCCCATGTACTGGAGCCGTTCCAATTCCCCGAAGATCAGGCGCAGCTTCCTCCGCTCTTCGCGCAAACGGTTCACCATGGCGTCGGCCTGGGACCAAAGGCCCTTGTCCGCGGCGCCATGAGCGCTCGCGGAGGGCGTGTTTGGTCCCAGGCTGCCGCCGGCGGGCGCGCTGAGAGCGGATAAAACCAGGAGCAGCAGCGGCCAGAGCCGCCGCAGCACCCTAGTTAAGGTCGACGGCTTTGCCATCGGCCTCCTTGCGTCTTTCTTCCAATCTCCGTTTCCTTTCCGATGCGTCCAGTTCCTCGGCGTCCGCGGCGGCCTTTCCCAGGGTGGACTCCAGGTCCACCCTTTTCCGCTTGTCCGCGTATCTTCTCAGCAAAAACGACCGGTACAACTCGCTCGAAGGCTGGGTGAACCGCAACGGGTAACGCATCAGCCAAAACACCTTCCATTGGGGGAAGAAGGGGGAGTACCCGTCCGTGGCCCCTTCCAGGCATTTGTTCGTCACCAGGTCGCAAGGCCCCAGCCGGGGGCCGCGGTCCGAGCTCAGCAGCCAGGACAGGCCGGACTGCAATTCCAGGCCGGTCTTGTACTTCAGCTTCGCTCCCGAGTTCACGTACACGGGCGTTTCCAGCCAATGGACGTCGAAGACTTTCCCGATCATGTGGAACCGGGTGTATTCTCCCGCGCTCCCGCCGCTCAGGTCCGCGCGTATCATGCGCGAGATCTGGGCCGCGAAGGGCTGGGCCTCGACTTCGGCGAAGAAATCCGTGGTGAAGGTCTTCAGTTCCAGCCCCAGGGAGATGGGCACCAGGGAGAAGTCCTGGTCCGGGATTTTCAGCTTGTTCTTGCTCGCCTTCACCCTGGCGGCGTTGTCCTCCGCCACGAAGGAGGAAAACTCCCCCTCCCAGCCCAGATTGGCGTAGAGCTTGAACGGGAGCCAGGAGGACAACCGGATCAGCTCCAGGTCCGCGGAGGTGGTGAACTTCCAGCTGGTGACGGTCGCGTCGTTGCCCAGCATGAAGCCTTCCGGTCCGAACCCTTCCGTCCGGTAGCGGAATCCGTTGGATGGGAAGAAGTCGAGCAGGACCTTCTTGGCCTCCACGGTCTGGGACACCCCCAGGAAGCGGATGGACTTGTTGTCCGGAGTGGTGAGTTTGACCCGGGCATAGGCGTACCCGGGCTGCAGCACGTAGGTGAGCGCGTTCAGGCCCGCCGCCACGTCCAGGTAGTCCGTCAGGCCGTAATTGAGCTCCGCGTGCGGCAGCACCGGCGGAATCTTCTGATTGGCGGCATTGTCCCAGAGGAAGGTCCGCCCATAAAGAGTCAGGTGCAGGTTTCCCGCCCCGGCCGTCGAAGACGACAGGGTCGAACTCAACCCGTCCTGCCGCGACCGCAACGTCTGCGCCCCGGCCATCTGGGCCAAGGCCAGGACCGACGATAAGCAGAGCATGGTTATCACGCGCCTCATTCCAAAAGCTCCTCGATCTGTTTCAATTCCCCGCGAATCTGCTTGCGCTTCTCCGTCACTTCCGCCTCCGCGTCGTCCAGCACGCCTTTCAGCAGGTCCTTGGAATGGGTTCCCTTACGGTCCTCCAGGCTGATCTCGTCCAGCTTCAGGTCCGCCGGCCCGCCGGCGGAATCCTTTTGCGCCGCCTTGGGCGCGGGATTGCGGGCCGCCAGCTGCCGCAGGCGCTTACGCTGCACCTCGTTGAAAATGAGCGCCCGGATGGCTTCGGCGCGGGTCTCGGTATAGACCAGGGGCGCGGAGATGCCCACCTGCAGTTCGGGCGGTTTCCGCACTTCCTGGCTGTAGAACGAGAACGGATGGATGGGATCCAGGCCCAGATCCGCCGTGAACGTGAACCGCTCCCCGAACACGGCGCGGTATCCCGCCCCCAACTCGAACAGGGTGGGAAGGAACGCCTTGTCCGGATCCGGGTTGAACCGGGTGGCCAGCGGCCGGTAGAACATCGCGGAGCCGCGGACGTAAAAGCCTTTTCGGTAGCCCTTGTACTCCGCCGCGAGCAGGAACTGGTGCTGCGCGTAAGCGTGCACCAGCCGGTAATCGTCCAGGCTGGAATAGTTCAGGTACAGTTTCACGGGCAGGGTGGGCTCGATTTTGATCCAGTCCACGTCGGCCATCACGCTGAAGTGCAGCAACGGATCGAAACCGGGAGTGGTCTCCCCCTTGGAATAGATGTCCTCCTCGGTGGAAAGGGTCGCGTTCAGGCTCATTCCCAATCCGAACACGCGCAGGTTGTCGTTTCCGGGCAAGGTGAATTTCAGGCGCGCAGTGGTGGCTCCCAGCTTTTCCCCGTCCCAGGGAACGCTTTCCACCTCCAGATGCAGGAAATTCGCGAGGCCGACGGCGGCCCCCACGTTAGGCACCAGCAAGAGGTCTCTCTGCAACTTGTTTCCCGAGCCGTACAGCCGGCGGAAATCGTCGCGATAGACCGAATCGACCGAATGGGACAACACCTCGTTGGCCACCGGGCGGATGCGGAAGGATGAGCCCAGTCCGCCCGTAACCCAGATGTCACCCAACCCCACGGTATTGGACGCGAGCACCCCCGGCACGCCTTCGGCGCGGGAACGCATCTGCGCGGCCATGACCGGTTGGGCCAGGAGTCCGAGCAATACGAGAACGGGGCCGATCTTACTCATCGTTGACCGGCCTCAGGGTATCGGGCCTGAAGGTTTTGCCTTCCTTCTTCCGCCTACGCTGGTGCTCGCGGATATGCTCGATCTCCTCGAGCGAGAACAAACGCCAGCCGCTGGCGTTGGTCCGGAATCCAGCGAGGCCGGGATTTTCTTCCAGCCAACGCTTCAAGGTCGAGACGGAGACGCGGAGCGCCTTGGCCACCTGACCGGTCGTGTGATAGGGTTGATGATTGGAATTGTTCAGGCTGTACATCTGAACCTCCTTTTTGGGACGTATTCAGATCGTACGGGGTGGAAGCCCTAACGCCGTATTTTTCCAAGGGGTTATGCCGCCCGCCAACCCTCCCGCGATCCCGCGAAAATCGGCCTCCGCGAACCTCTCCCATGAACGGGTCGGGAAACCGCCAAACATCCGGCGGGGCAAACCCTCAGGCAAAACCTCCTAAAAGGGGTTAAAAAACCGTCCGACGGCCCGCCTGCCGGGCCGTCCATGAGCCGGGTCGGCAAAACCCCCTGCCATCGGACCGGCCCGGAACCTCCAAATCCCGGAAAACCCAATTACTTCCAATCGCCGCCAGAAACGAAAGTGCTTGCCTCCCAGGGGACAATTTGGCCATCATATACGAGAGCACGCGGGGCCGGATCCGGCTCCGGAAATTCCAAACGAGGACGCCGCCTATGCGCCTGCAACTTCCGCTTTTATCGATTTCCGTGACGGCGGGACTGCTGTCCTTCCCTTCCCCCGCGCATTGCGGGGAAAACGCCACGGGAAAGGTTTCCGAGAATCTTTACGAGATCAGCAAACCGCACATGAAGGATCCCTTCCGCTGGCCGAGCATCTGGAGGGCGACGCCCCAGGCCGGAGACCCGGGCGGCATGCAGGCATGGCGGACTTCGCATGAGTACAAGTATTATGCCGAGCCTGGACAGGAGGAGGCCGCGCCCGCCAAGCCCAAGAATGATTGGCGGGCCAGCGAGGAACGCCGCACCCGCGCCTACATGAGGAAGATGGAACCGTTGATGCCATCCACCCTTCAGGCCTTGCCTCCGGAGGAGGCGCCGAAAAAGGCCGCCGATGGGCCGGTGCGCCGTTACCTTTCCCAGTCCATCGTCCTGACCACCCCTTTCCTGGCCGAACCGGGCAGCGGCGGGTATTTCCCCCGCGAATGCCGCTTGCGGTACGGCGGTTCCAACGAATCCGAGATCCTGCAATTGTTCGACGAAGTGGTCCTCTCCGCCGGCCAGGACGCCGGCGTCAAGCCGGGCGACCTTTACCGCACCTACAAGGTCGGGGAGCAATACCGCTCCTACGGCGCCGGACGCGGGTTGGGCCATCTGGTGGAGACCAGCGGAATCGTCGAAGTAGTGCGCGTGGGAGCCAAATCCTCCGTGGCGCGCCTGGTGAAATGCTACGGAACCATCGCCCACGATTCCCGCGCCTGCCCCCTCACCGCCCCGCCGGAAGTGTCCGCCACCGCCTACAGCCCGGCCACCGACAACAAACTCGCCGCCCAGGTGGTCTGGGTGACGGCCCAGCAGCAATTCCCCCAGCCCTATTCCTACGCCATCGTGGACAGGGGCAAGATCAAGGGCTACCGGATAGGGGACATGGTCCTCTTCTTCAACCGCAGCGAGGGCCGCATGACCGACAAGGTGCTGGGCAACGGCATCGTGGTCAGCGTGGGGGACAAGTCCGCGACCGTCCTCATCCGCGACCTTTTCCCGGGCATCATCAACCGGGGCGATTATACCATGGTCATCCAATCGGCAGTGCTCTGATCCTTCCCGATCGCGCCGGCGCGATCCGAGGCTATCGCAGGCCTCCCGCTTCCCCGAATCCCCCGGATTTTATAGTTTTGCTTGGGTAACGCCGGTTCGCGGGCCCGACCGGCCCGGGGCGGCCGATCGCTCTCGACCATGACGACCTTTCTGCTCAATTTTCTCTACCGGGTGGCCGTCGACAAGCGCACCCAGGAACCCCGCCGGGTCCTGTTTTTCCTGCTGTACTACGGGATCGGTTTTTTCGTGACCTTCATCGTGTTCACCATGGTGCTCCTCTGCCTGGAAGTTTACGATTTCCCTTTCGCGCGCAATCTCATCTACCGCCAGTTGGGCGAGCCGGTGCTGCTCGCATTGGAGGCGCTGCTGTTCTGATGCGGACATCGGCCGACCCGTGAATTTTTCCAAGCACCTGTACCAGATTTTCCTCTTGAGCATCCTGGTGCCCGGGCTCATTCTCGCCTACCTCAGCTTCCGCACGGTCAAGGACGAGCGCATCCTCATCGAAAAGTCCCTGGAGAACCGCAACGAGGAATTCGTCGACGCGGTGCAAGGCATCCTGGAGAAGACCAAGTCAGAGCGGCTGGCCAGGCTGCAGGATCAATTGCAGCGATCGAGCTCCTCCTCCGCGCCCGACAATTACCTGTTCCTGGCCACGGACCTCCTGGAAAACTCGCTGGTGCAATCGCTCGCCATCTTCCGGCGGGAGGAGATGGTCTTCCCCCGGCGCCTGACCTATGGGGACACCTTTTCCGTATCCATGGGCGCTCCCGCCCCGGCGCCCGGGACCATCGCCCCCGGCGTCCCGGCGCAGGCAACCCGGGATCCGGACGCCGGCGAAGCCGAGTCCCTGGAGCTGCCGCCCCGGACCCAGGAGGCCATCCTGGCCATCCAGCAGGAATTCAGGATGGGCCGTTACCTGCACACCGTGCGCATGATCCGGGGTTTCAGCCACGCTTCGGACAGCCTGTTCTCCACCCGCGCGGGCTCCCTCTACCGCTATGGCCTCTGGCTGATGGAGATCAAATGCCTGATCGCGCTCAACCTCACGGAAGAGGCCGTGGGCCGGGGCCGGGAGCTGATCCAGGCGCTCTTGCGCGGGAGCGGGTTCTCGAATTACCACCAGGTGAAGTTCTACCTGTCCGAGACCGTGAACCTGCTGACCTCCCTGGAAAACCTGCCGCGGGAAATCCGGGATTATTTCTGGTCCATCCACCAGAAATCCGAGATTTTCCTCGTCAACGCCGAGTTCGTCTCCCAGGAATGGAAAGCCAGCCCCGAATACCTGATCCGCTCCCAGGTTCTGGATTTCCAGAATCCCATCCAGATCAATTACCTGGACGGGATACCCTACCTCATAATCGGATATCCCTGGCTGGACAAGGAAACGCGCATCATCGCGCGCCTCAACGAATCGGTCTTCAACGAGGCGATCCAAGGCGAGATCCTGCAATCGAAGAAAAGCGCCTGGAAGGACATGGATTTCGCCCTACTCAGCCAGAAGGACCACGTAGTGATGACCACGGATTCCCTGGCCGACCGGAAAGTGGCCATGATGAAGGAGCTGCCCGGCGATTTCCCCGCCTGGAAGCTGGTCATCTTCAAGATGAAGGACAGCGAAGTCACCGCCCTGGGCCGGCGCAAACTGACCCTCCTCTACACCCTGCTGGCCTTCTCATTGGCCGCGCTCCTGATCGGCTCCTTCTCGGCGCTGCAAGGCCTCAAGAACGAGCGGAAGATGGTGCGCATGAAATCCAACTTCCTGTCCGCCGTCTCGCACGAACTCAAGACGCCGCTCACCGCCATCCGGATGTTCGCCGAGATCCTGGAAAGCGGCCGCCAGACCCAGGAGGACAAGCGGAAGAAATACGCGACCCTGATCGGCGAAGAAGCCATGCGCCTGTACGGCATGATCGAAGGCATCCTCAGCTTCACCAAGCTCGAGGAGAAGAAGGCCAAGCTGAACTTCTCGGACCTGGACCTGGGCCAGGCGGTGCGGGAGGTGGCGGGCCTCATGGCCGGGGCTTTCGACAAGGCCGGCATCAAGCTCAGCCTGAACCTGGACCAGGAGACCATCATATACGGGGATTACGATTCCCTGCGCTCGGTGGTGCAGAACCTGCTGGAGAATTCGCTGAAGTACTCCAATTCCGGGACCGCCGTGCAGGTGAACCTGGAGAACTCCCCGGAGAAGGCGGTGTTGCGGGTCAAGGACCAGGGAATCGGCATTTCCGGATCCGATCAGAAGCGCATATTCGACAAGTTCTACCGCGCCGGGGACGAACTGACCCGCAAGACCAAGGGCAGCGGGCTGGGGCTCGCCATCGTCAAGCAGATCCTGGACGCGCACCGGGCCCAGATCAAAGTGAACAGCAAGCTGAACGAAGGCACCGAGATGGTGCTCACCTTCCCGAGGGGCAAGCATGCATAAGATCCTGATCGTCGAGGACGAGGACGCCATCCGCCTGGGATTGGTGGACCTGCTGGAAATCGAAGGCTACGAGATAGACGTGGCCGTGGACGGCGAGGAGGCGATGGAGAAGGTGCGTCATTTCCAGCCGAACCTGGTCATCCTGGACCTGATGCTTCCCAAGGCCAGCGGATACGACGTGTGCCGGTTCATCCGCAAGTCATTCCCGCACACGTTCATCATGATGCTCACCGCCAAGAACGAGGAGATCAACAAGATCCAAGGCCTGGAAATCGGCGCGGACGACTACGTGACCAAGCCCTTCAGCGTGTTCGAGCTGATGGCCCGCATCAAAAGCATGCTACGGCGCGTGGCCCACGAACCCGCCGGGCCCTCCGCGGGCGCGGACATCCTGGAGTTCGCCGACGTGCGGGTGGACTTCAAGAAGTACGAGGCGTCCAAAGGCGGGAGGCCCATCGAACTGTCCGCCAAGGAATTCCAGATCCTCAAATACCTCTCCACCCGGCGCGGCGAAGTCGTCACCCGCGAAGACTTGCTGCAAGCCATCTGGGGCTATTCCATCGAGAACATGCCGACCACGCGCACGGTGGACAACCAAATCGTCAAGTTGCGCCAGAAGATCGAGTCGGACACGGAGAATCCGCTGGTGATCAGGAGCGTGCGCGGAGTCGGGTACAAATTCGATCCGCCGGAGGCGCGGGAATGAAAGTGCCGGACCCATCGATTTTCATATTGCCGTTCTGGATCTCGCTTCTCTTCTCCCCCCCGTGCGCCCAGGACCGGAACCTCAACTACAACGATGAACAGCAGGTCATCGAGGCCGCGCGCCATCTCTACCGCGTGGAGGGAGATCCCGCCGCCGCCCGCCAACGCCTTGCGTACCTGCTCGAAGCATCCCGGAACGAAGAAGTGCGCACCCAGGCGCGTTACCTGATGGGCCGCATCCTGGAGCAATCGGGAGAGCGGGATTCGGCGCTCGCCGACTACCGGGAGGCGCTGGCGGGCCAAGGCCTCCAGTTGCCGGAAAAGCTCTGGCTATACAAGCGCCTTCTCAGCCTGAGCCCCACTTCCATCCAGCCGCTGGTCTCCGACGCAAGCGCCAAATCCGGACCCGCGCGCGCGTTCCCGGGCAAGGACGGCAAACGCACAGTGTACACGCTGGAGTTCCGCGGCCCCCCTGACGGCCAATGGGAGCGCCCCAAGGAGCTGGGCATCCAGGACGGGAACGGCGGGTACCACCCGTTGGACATCCATCTTTCGGGCCGGGAAGAGGTGCTGGACGCCGATGCTGAGCAATACCTGGTGCTGGATCAGGAAAACCGCAAAGTGATTTTGACCCCTTTGAAAGGTGGCCGGGGTTTCGAAACCCCGGCGGGCCCCAGGGTGGAGGTGGGCAGCATCCTGCCGGGCGAGCCGGGGTCTTTCCTGCTGGTGGGAGCGGGCGCGTTGCGCGTGTTCAAGGCAGGCAAAGCCGACTGGGAAGCGCCGCTGGAACAGGAAGGTTGCGCCTGGAGCGCCCCGCCCGACCGTTCCCAGCAAGGCATCCTGCAATGCGCGGACAACCAGTTGATCCTGGTGGACGCCAGGAAGAAAATCCTCAAACCCGTATCCGGAATCACGGACAAGGCCTTGCAGGTTTCCTGGGAAGGGGAATACCTGGCGGTGCGCTACATCGACCGCTTCGAAATCCGCAAGGGCTCCGCTTTCGAAATCGTCAAATGGGGCCTGCCCAGCATGCTTCAGGAGAAGCTTATCCTGGGCAACGGCCGCGTCTACCTGGTCACGACCAAGGGCTTGATCAAGTCCATCATGCTGGAATCCGGCCAGATGGAATGGCAACGGGACATGCTCGCCAGCCAGATCGCGGTTTTCGACGGCGTCCTGTTCGCCACCACTTTCGCCCAGACGGTGGTCTGCCTGGATATCCGCGGCAAGCCGCTCTGGACCTATGAATACGGGTGGGATCGGGAGCCGGCGATTTTGCCCAATGAAGAATGGGTGGTGTTGCATTACGGGGACGGGAAGCGCATCAAGTTGAACCGGGAATTGCTGCGCGTGACCGGGAACTCGGACGGCTTCAAGTTCCTGGAATACCACGGCCGGGAAGCGGAAAAGGATTGGAAGGGGGCCCTCGCCGCCCTGGGAAAGGTGCTGAGCCTGGAACCAGGCAACGGCGAAGCCTGGAAATTCCGCGCCGCCGCCCTGCGCAATTCAGGCTCGCCCAAGCCGGAGCAGGTGCAGGCGCTGGTGGAAGCCGCCCGCTCCCAGGACACTCCCAATTGGGGAAACGGCCCGGTGCTAAAAGGGCTGGCGGCCGGCCTTGGCGCCAGTTGGGTCTGGAAACGGCAGTACGGCCCCAAGTTCTATCCCAACCTCATCCCCCACAAGGATTTTTCCTTCTACCTGGAAAACGACAATCAGACCCTGGTCCTGCTCAACCATGAATCCGGCGACCTGGTCAACTCCTTCCGGTTCTCCGAGGAACTGGACATGAAGGTCGCCCTCTGGAAGAACGACACCATCTGCGTGAGCAGCCCTTCCCGGCTGTACCTGCTCTCCCCCGCCCTCAATGCCGGCGGGCTGGGGCAGTTTCCCCTGAAAAACCCGGTGTGCCAGGCCCAAGCCGTGAACGGAGGGCTTATCTACAGCGATTGGTACGGAGGGCTCAACATGATAGGCCTACCCGACCGGACCCTGCGTTGGGAGCGGCAACTGGGCCAAAGCGGCCTGTACCTGGGCAAGGCCAAGAGCGTCGACTACCTGGACGTGGTGGACCTGGAAGGGAATTATTTCGCCGTGCAACCCACCTCCGGGAAAGTCGCCTGGAGCCTGAGGCTGCCTCCCGGAACCATCACGGAAACCTTTTCCAACAAGGATTTCATCTATGCGGGTTACAGCCAGGGTACCCTGATCGCCATCGACCGTTCCCGCCAGGCGATAGCCTGGAGCGTGGAATTCGGGGAGCAGATTTTCAGCCTTTCGGGAAACCGCGAGAATACCCTGGTCCTGACGACCGCATCCAAAAAGCTGGTTTGCGTGCAGGCCGCCACGGGAGCCATCCTGTCCCATGTGCGCATACAATCCTACCTTTTCAACCGGCCCACCGTCATCGACCATGGTTATTGGTTGGGAACCACCGAACCGGCCCTGGAAAAGCGCAATTTCAACCATGAATTGATCATGAAATACAAGCTTCCGGATCTCCCCGGCAGCCCGATCCTCTTCGGGAACTCGATTTTCATCGGCACGCTCGACAATTTCATCTTCAGCTTCCCCTCGTGAGCCCCTGCCCCGGATTTTTCAGGTTGCACCCCACCTGATTATTTTTAATTATTAGCAGCCAAACCATTCGATTGGAATTGAGAACATGGTCAAATCGAGATTCCTGGTGCCCAACCTCTTCACGGGCCTGAATTTCCTGCTCGGCATCTATTCCATCCTGGTGATGCACGAGACCTTCACCAGCCCCAATCCGGGCCAGCCCATACTCGGCTTCAGCAAGGCGCCCATGATCCTGGCGGCCTGGATGATCATCTGGTGCGTGCTGTTCGACAAGCTGGACGGCTTCGCGGCCCGGATCCTCAAGGCGTCCTCGGACTTCGGAGCCCAGTTCGACAGCCTGGCGGACATGGCCGCCTTCGGCATCGCCCCGGGCTTCCTGGTCTATTTCTACATGCAGACCCTGGACTATGCCTGGTTCACGGCCCACCGCCCGCTGATGATCATCTCCGTTTCCGTCTACATGCTTTGCGCCTCCATGCGCCTGGCGAGGTACAACGCCATCGATTCCGAGGAGCTGGTCAATTACTTCCATGGCCTGCCTTCCACCTTCGCCGGCGGTTTCATGGCCATGAGCGTCATCCTCTACGCCAAATACGAAGTGGCATGGCGCTTCCAGGGCAGCCTGCTCATCCTGCCCCTGTTGCTCATCTTCACCGGCATCCTCATGGTGAGCCCCTTGTACCTGCCCAAACTCGTCACCCGGCAGAACAAGGCTTTCAATCTCCTGCAGATCGCCAATATCATCATCGGGTACATTTGCGGCTTCGGAATGGTCTTCCCGGAATACCTGTACGTGATGTTGCTGATTTACGGCGTGTTCGGATTCGGCTTCGGGTTCCTGAAAAAGG